>QLAH01000024.1_pt1 | contig 214576 bp, 185 predicted proteins | sample 4693081 | NCBI WGS metagenome assembly QLAH01 (sample SAMN09425401, study PRJNA476045) | Lake water metagenome, whole genome shotgun sequencing project. | reverse complement strand
ATAATATTTCACCGTTTACATATACGTCAACTGTTGTAGCCGCTAAATCCGGTGAATTGTGAATTACTTGTAAACGTGCAGTGGGTGTTTCAACTAATGGAAGAGGAATCAAATCACCACCGGTTGCAGTAGCTACCCATAATCCAAAAGCAGGACCATCACTGTTTTGTGAAGGATCTAAGAATCCACTCGCTACAACTGTGATAGCTTGACCTGTTGTTCCTAAGGTTTGTAATGGTGCTTGATAAGAAGCTACAGTAGTCGTTCCGGTAGCATCACGCACATCAAGAATAAAGTCTAAAGTAGGTAATGGTAAATAACCGGCAAAATTTGGATACGATAAATCATTCACAATCGTTCCCGCTGGTACAGAAGTTTCCACCACATCCACAGTTGGAGCATCTGGCGAACCATGATTAACCAATACATCAGTGTTAGTAGCTACAATAGCCGCCTCACGTCCTTGAGCAAATACAGAAAGTGCAAAGTTAGGACCTGATGAATAGCCTGTTGGCGATACAATTCCGTTTGCAATAGCAATATAGGTTTCACCCTCAGCTAAAGTAGTAGTTAAGTTATATAAACTCTGAGCAGCAGAAGTACTGTTACCCGGAGCCACATCAATACTTAAGGCCACACCGGCAGGTACATCCACAAATGGAGTAGAAGTTCTAAAAGCGAAGTCATCTAATAATATTTCACCGTTTACATATACGTCAACTGTTGTAGCCGCTAAATCCGGTGAATTGTGAATTACTTGTAAACGTGCAGTGGGTGTTTCAACTAATGGAAGAGGAATCAAATCTCCACCGGTTGCAGTAGCTACCCATAATCCAAAAGCAGGACCATCACTGTTTTGTGAAGGATCTAAGAATCCACTCGCTACCACAGTGATTGCTTGACCTGTTGTTCCTAACGTTTGTAATGGTGCTTGATAAGAAGCTACAGTAACTGTTCCGGTAGCATCACGAACATCAAGAACAAAGTCTAAAGTAGGTAATGGTAAATAACCGGCAAAATTTGGATACGATAAATCATTCACAATCGTTCCGGCTGGTACAGAAGTTTCCACTACATCTACAGTTGGAGCATCTGGCGAACCATGATTAACCAATACATCAGTGTTAGTAGCTACAATAGCCGCCTCACGTCCTTGAGCAAATACAGAAAGTGCAAAGTTAGGAGCCGATGAATAGCCTGTTGGCGATACAATTCCATTAGCAATAGCAATATAGGTTTCTCCCTCAGCTAAAGTAGTAGTTAAGTTATATAAACTCTGAGCAGCAGAAGTACTGTTACCCGGAGCCACATCAATACTCAACGCCACACCGGCAGGTACATCCACAAATGGAGTAGCTGTTCTAAAAGCAAAGTCATCTAATAATATTTCACCGTTTACATATACGTCAACTGTTGTAGCCGCTAAATCCGGTGAATTGTGAATTACTTGTAAACGTGCAGTGGGTGTTTCAACTAATGGAAGAGGAATCAAATCACCACCGGTTGCCGTAGCCACCCATAATCCAAAAGCAGGACCATCACTGTTTTGTGAAGGATCTAAGAATCCACTCGCTACAACTGTGATAGCTTGACCTGTTGTTCCTAAGGTTTGTAATGGTGCTTGATAAGAAGCTACAGTTGTAGTTCCGGTAGCATCACGCACATCAAGAATAAAGTCTAAAGTAGGTAATGGTAAATAACCGGCAAAATTTGGATACGATAAATCATTCACAATCGTTCCCGCTGGTACAGAAGTTTCAACCACATCTACAGTTGGAGCATCTGGCGAACCATGATTAACCAATACATCAGTGTTAGTAGCTACAGTAGCCGCTTCACGTCCTTGAGCAAATACAGAAAGGGCAAAGTTAGGAGCAGTTGAATAGCCTGTTGGCGATACAATTCCGTTTGCAATAGCAATATAGGTTTCACCCTCAGCTAAAGTAGTAGTCAAATTATATAAACTCTGAGCAGCAGAAGTACTGTTACCCGGAGCCACATCAATACTCAACGCCACACCGGCAGGTACATCTACAAATGGAGTAGAAGTTCTAAAAGCAAAGTCATCTAATAATATTTCACCGTTTACATATACGTCAACTGTTGTAGCCGCTAAATCCGGTGAATTGTGAATTACTTGTAAACGTGCAGTGGGTGTTTCAATTAAAGGTAGAGGAATTAGTGGACCTCCAACAGCTCTCGCCACCCATAATCCAAAACCGGGACCATCACTATTTTGTGAAGGATCTAAAAATCCGCTGGCAACAACTGTTACGGCATCCAATTGAAAAAATAAATCAGCAAGTGGAGCAGAGTAGGTAGCTACTGTAGTAGAACCGGATTGGTCTCTAATGTCCAATTGATAATTGGCGGTAGGCAATTCCAAATAAGAGGAAAAATTACCATAAGCTAAATCATTTACAACCGTGCCGGCAGGAACAGACGTTTCAACTACATCAACGGTAGGAGCATCCGTTGAACCATGAAATACAACCACATCGGTAAAATCTTCAACAGCAGTTCCCTCACGACCACCGGTTAAAATATTTAAGCTAAAAGGAGTATTTGGGCTATATCCCGTGGGAGAAATAATTCCATTTGCAATAGCAATATACGTTTGAAAAGGTGCTAAAGTGGTTGTTGCTGTAAATAAAGTTTCCGCTACAGAGGTACTGTTGCCCGGAGCAATATCAATAGTAATAGCAACACTCGCAGGTGCATCAATAAAAGGAGTAGCCGTTCTGAAAGCAAAATCATCTAACAAAATTTCACCATTAAGATATACGTCAACCGTAGAAGCGGCTAAATCAGGTGAATTATGAATCACTTGCAAACGAGCAGTAGGATTGTGAAATAAGGGCAATTCTAAAAGCGGTCCGCCTACAGCTCTCGCCACCCATAATCCAAAACCGGGACCATTACTGTTTTGTGAAGGGTCTAAAAATCCGCTGGCTACAACAGTAACCGCATCAAAATTAAAAAACAAATCAGCTAAAGGAGCAGAATAGGTAGCAACGGTGTTAGTACCACTTGCATCACGAATAGCCAATACATAATTGGCAGTAGTCAATTCTAAATAAGAAGAGAAGTTGCCATAAGCTATATCATTAACAATTGTTCCGGCTGGCACAGACAGTTCAACAACGTCTACAGCAGGAGCATCGGGTGAACCATGAAATACAACTACATCTGTATTGTCTCCGTTGGGCGTACCTTCACGGCCTCCTACCAATACATTGATCCCAAAGGGTTGATTCGCTGCATAACCACTGGTCGAAACGATACCGTTCGCAACCAAAATATACGTCTCATATTCAGTCAACGTAGTGGTTAAATTGTAAAATCCGTCATTTACCGATGAACTTGACGAAGGTGCAACATCTATCGAAATAGGTACACCTGCCGGTACATCAACAAATGGGGTAGCAGTCCTAAAATGAAAGTTATCCAACAATAACTCATCATTCAAATAGACATCTACAGAAGCGTTTGCCAGGTCAGGTGAATTGTGGATCACTTGAACCCTAGCTGTTTGTGCCATACTCGTCATACTCACACAGACCAGTAAAAGCCAAATTAAATTAGTAATTCTTTTCATGCTATATTGATTTTTTGTTTAACGATATAAAGTTAATGATAAACAAAAGTGAATATGTTAATTTAACTTTAATTAGTGATTTTTTAACAATTGTTAATTCTAATTAAATCACTAAAAATCAACTTATTTGCATTTAGAATTACCTGAAACAGTAGCGTTTCAAACCGTATAAAAAGGCTGTAGTAACTTCAACAAAACTTAAAAAGGATAAACAAGACTTTGTTTTTTTTAAAAAACTTCCTTCACCGTTAGTGTCATTGCTTCGCCAACACAAGCAAAGCTATCATCTAGTCATTCCTATTTAGCTACCTTTGTCATTCCTATTTAGCTAACCTTGTCATTCCGACTCAGGAGGAATCTCCAAAACCTTTGTCATTCCTATTTAGCTAACCTTGTCATTCCGACGCAGGAGGAATCTCCTTTCTCTTTGTCACTCTTATTTAGCTTACCTTGCCATTCCTATTTCAAGTCTCTTTGTCATTCCAATTTCAAGTCCCTTTGTCATTCCGACGCAGGAGGAATCTCAACCACCTATGTCATTCCCATTTCAAGTCCCTTTGTCATTCCGACGCAGGAGGAATCTCCAACTCACCCCAACAACCCAATCACACCTTCATGCGAAAATTTCTTCGCATAAAACAACGCATCATTCCCAAATGAATCCCGAATGGCTCCTTCAGCACCCATGTCCAACAAATACGCCACCACTTCCGAATGCCCTTGCATCGCAGCCCGCATCAAAGCCGTTTCACCATACACATTTTGGTGATTGATGTTATCCGTTTTAGCCAGTGTGGCTTGCACCAAACCAAGATCGCCAAAATTGGCCGCTACTAGCAAACCGTTCAACCCAATGGCGTTGTGCAGGGTGTTCACTTCCGCACCCTCTTCCAGTAGCAAATGAGCAACGGCAACCTGTTGAGTAGAGCACGCCTCAATAAACGCATTTTCGCCACCTTTTAAACACAAATTCACATCCGCTCCGTGAGTCAACAACAAGCGAACCGTCTCCAAATGCCCGGCCTTGGCCGCATACAGCAAAGCCGTCCAACCCGAATCCGTTTGTTGGTTCACATTCGCTCCATACTGTAAAAGTGCCGAAATCACCTCCGTAGCATTATACAACGATGCCGTCATAAGAGGCGTAACCCCGGCATTAATCACACACGAAGCATCAAACCCATTTTCCAGATGATACCGAACATCCGCCAACGTATTGTGTGCCGCCAATTGATGAAAATCTAAACCGGAAATCGGTTGATAGCGTTTAAAGTTAAATAGGGTGGAGAACATAGTTGAAAAAGTTTTAAGTGCAGAATTTATATTTTAGTTAAATAAAACATTTCAAATTTAATCATTTTATGCTATTTAATGAGTATATAACATATTTACATTGTTACTTATAAAATAAGAACTAAGCTCACAAAAAAAGCTTATATTTTATTGATTTTTTCTACATTTGTATTTCCGTTTGATTTTACCCTAAACAAACAAAAATCCACCTAAAAACAAAATAAAATGCTCATTGCAATACTACTTATAAAGTACTGGTATTGTACTCATATAGTACTAATATAGCACACCATCCCCTGATCAAAGCCGTATATAACCCGTATCAAAGCCAATTCATTCCCAACCTAGTTCCATAACCCTTTAAGAATAGTCCCATTACCTTAATACCCCTTAATCCCTTAATGGTAAAAAAACAAAAGCGTAGCGTCTCTGCTCCCGAAGATTCGGGATTGCGAGAAACCAAAACAAGCGTAGCGTCTTTGCGTTCCTCGTGCCTCCTTTGTGCTCTTTGTGGTTAAAATCTCCATCCTAAACAGCAAACCTTAAAATACTTTCAAATCATTCGCAACCCAACAACCACACAAATTCTTCCCTTCATACAAACAAAAAAAAATCAACAGTTTGTTAATAACTTATACACTTTGGAGTGAGTTATGTTTTAAAAATCCTTTCAAAAAACGTATATTTGCGTGTTTTAGTCCAAAATAGATTTACCTTATAATATGAGCGAAGAAAATAAAAAGAATAATTATTCAGCAGACAGTATTCAAGCCTTAGAAGGCATGGAACACGTAAGAATGCGTCCTTCCATGTATATTGGTGACACGGGTGTCAGAGGATTACACCACCTGGTATATGAAGTAGTCGATAACTCTATCGATGAAGCTTTAGCCGGTCATTGTGACACCATTTCAGTATTTATAAATGAAGACAATTCCGTTACCGTAGAAGATAACGGGCGTGGTATTCCGGTAGATATGCACAAAAAAGAGGGCGTTTCTGCTTTAGAAGTAGTAATGACCAAAATCGGTGCCGGTGGTAAATTCGATAAAGATTCCTATAAAGTTTCCGGTGGTTTGCATGGAGTAGGGGTTTCCTGTGTGAATGCTCTTTCTGACCATTTAAGAGCTACCGTTTTCCGCGATGGAAAAATATATGAACAAGAATATGAGCGTGGTAAAGCCATGTATCCCGTTAAACAAATTGGCGAAACCACCAAGCGTGGTACAATGGTGACCTTTAAACCCGATTCCACCATTTTTACCCAAACCATTGAATATTCCTATGATACGTTAGCCGCACGTATGCGTGAGCTGTCCTTCCTAAACAAAGGAATCACCATTACGTTAACCGATAAACGTAGAACAGATGATAAAGGTGAATACGTGAGCGAAGTATTTCATTCCAAAGAAGGATTGAAAGAGTTCGTTAAATTCTTAGACGGTAACCGTGTGCCAATCATCGCCTCTGTTATCAGCATGGAAAATGACAAAGGAGAAATTCCCGTAGAAGTGGCATTGGTTTACAATGACAGTTACTCGGAAAATATCTTTTCTTACGTAAACAATATTAATACCCACGAAGGGGGTACACATTTACAAGGTTTCCGTATGGGATTAACCCGTACCTTGAAAAAGTATGCCGATAACTCCGGTCTCCTAGAAAAATTAAAGTTTGAAATCTCCGGTGATGATTTCCGTGAAGGATTAACCGCCATTATTTCTGTAAAAGTAGCCGAACCACAGTTTGAAGGACAAACCAAAACCAAACTAGGTAACAGAGAAGTAGTTTCTCCGGTGAGTCAAGCAGTGGCAGAAATGTTGGAGAATTATTTAGAAGAAAATCCAAACGATGCCAAAATCATTGTTCAAAAAGTAATACTTGCCGCTCAAGCCCGTCATGCAGCCAAAAAAGCACGTGAAATGGTGCAACGCAAAACCGTTCTGGGTGGTGGTGGTTTACCGGGTAAATTATCCGATTGCTCTGAACAAGATCCGGCAAAATGTGAAATATTCCTGGTAGAGGGAGATTCTGCAGGAGGAACGGCCAAACAAGGTCGTGACCGTGCTTTCCAAGCCATTTTACCTTTGCGTGGTAAGATATTAAATGTAGAAAAAGCCATGCACCACAAAGTGTTTGAAAACGAAGAAATCAGAAACATCTTCACTGCTCTGGGGGTAACCATAGGAACAGCAGAAGACTCAAAAGCATTGAATTTAGAAAAACTGCGGTACCACAAAGTAGTCATCATGTGTGATGCCGATGTCGATGGTAGCCATATCTCTACCTTAATATTGACTTTCTTCTTCCGTTTTATGAAAGAATTAATTGAAGGCGGTCACGTGTACATTGCAACACCACCTTTATATTTAGTAAAAAAAGGAAACAAAAAAGAATATGCTTGGAACGATGACCAACGTGATATGATTAATCAACGAATGGGAGGTTCAGCAGCCATTCAACGTTATAAAGGTTTGGGAGAGATGAATGCAGAACAACTTTGGGAAACTACCTTAAACCCTGATTTTAGAACATTACGTCAAGTAACCATTGACAGTCTTCCGGAAGCAGACAGAATTTTCTCGATGCTAATGGGGGATGAAGTTCCACCACGTAGAGAATTTATTGAGAAGAACGCCGTTTATGCCAAAATTGATGCGTAAGTTCTTTTCCGCTTTATCGTTTATGGTTGTTTTGGGTATTGGAAATACACAAGCTCAAACCGCTACACAATTAGAACAAGTTGGGTATCTCTTAGGAGATGCCCTTTTTTATGCTGAAAAATATATTACGCCAATAACTGATGCTGCAGTATATCAGGCTTCTTCCTCTTGGATGTTATCACCTGAAAAGAAAAAAACAGGAACGGTTACAGTTGGATTACATGCGAATATGTTTTTTGTACCCAAAAGTGATCGAAAATTCAACATTAGCAATGATGACTTTTTGTTTTTTGAAGTAGAAAATCAAACACAAGCTTCTGTTCCTTCTGCTTTAGGGAATGACCAAACTATTTTTTTAGTAGGTGATTTGGATGGAGAACAAATTCGTCTCGAAACGCCGGAGGGAGTAGACATGGAAACAATTGTATATCCGTATTTAACAGCGGCTGTAGCTCTACCTTACGGAACAGAATTGGTGGTTCGCTATTCAACCAAAACCAAACTAAAAAGAGGATACTATCAAGTGTATGGGCTTGGAATGCAACATAACGTGAGTCAGTACTTTTCAAAACTAAAAGAAAAGAAAATTGATTTGGCCTATATGTTTATGTATTCCAATGAAGAAGTAGGATTTGACTTCTTAGATGTAAATACTCCTTACGGCAATTTAGGAATCAATAAAATTACCGGATTTGTCAATACATGGCATTTTCAATGTTCTGCTGCTAAAACATGGGGTAAAACTCAACTTATGGGAAGTATAATTGGCAACAGAAGTTTTTTTGAATATAAAGTGTCCGGTACAAGAGGTGAAATCGAGGAAGTACTTCCGGTACAATCTACTATTAATAACTTGTTAACTACGATAGCAGAACCCAAAACGAATATTATGGGTGAAGTGGCGTGTAGATACCAAATTAACAAAATTTATCTGCAAAGTTCAGTAGCTTTTGGTAAATTTGTAAACGCAAATATAGGAGTACATTATCAATTATAAATATTTTAAAAATAGAATAAAATGAAAGTTACCATTGTTGGAGCAGGAAATGTGGGAGCCACTTGTGCTGATGCAATTGCTTACAGAAGAATTGCCAGCGAAATTGTATTATTAGACATCCGTGAAGGTTTTGCTGAAGGAAAAGCTTTAGACATCATGCAAACACAAACCACTTTAGGATTCAATACTAAAGTATCGGGTAGTACAAACGATTATTCCAAAACAGCCGGTAGTGATGTAGTAGTGATTACTTCAGGAATCCCAAGAAAACCGGGAATGACAAGAGAGGAATTAATCGGAATTAATGCCGGAATTGTTAAATCTGTAGCAGAAAGTTTATTACAACATTCTCCAAACGCAATTGTAGTTGTGGTTTCTAATCCAATGGATACCATGACCTATTTAACCTTAAAAGCGACCGGTTTACCAAAAAACAGAATCATCGGAATGGGTGGAGCATTAGATTCATCTCGTTTTAAATGTTATCTGTCAAAAGCATTAGACAAACCGGCAAATGATATTCAAGGGATGGTAATCGGAGGTCATGGTGATACCACTATGATTCCATTAACCCGTTTAGCCTCTTATAATGGTGTACCCGTATCAGAATTTTTATCGCAAAAAGAATTAGATAAAGTGGCTGCTGATACAATGGTGGGTGGAGCAACATTAACTGCTTTATTAGGAACTTCAGCTTGGTATGCTCCCGGAGCTTCTGTAGCTTATTTAGTTGACAGTATTTTAAATGACCAAAAGAAAATGATTCCTTGTTCAGTATTTTTAGAAGGTGAATACGGACAAAATGATATTTGCATTGGTGTACCTTGTATCATTGGTAAAAATGGTGTAGAAAAAATTGTAGATATTACTTTAAATGAGGATGAAAAAGCTAAATTCGCTAAAAGTGCAGACGCAGTTAGAGCGATGAATGGCGATTTAAAATCTGTTTTAGCGTAATTAAAGTCATAGAATAAAATGAAAAGACTGCATTTGCAGTCTTTTTTTTTGAGATTATGCCTAAATTAATTGGTTAATCTTATTCAGAATTATATATTTGCACGTTTTATAAAATGGCAAGAAGTCTCAATTTTTCTTTCCGTTTGATAATCAAAAACATAACCAACAAAATTAATTAATTCGAGTAATAATGCAGAGTAAAGGACTTATTAAATTTTTCGCAATTTTATTTGCATTGGTATGTATTTACCAACTTTCTTTCACATTTGTGGCCAACAAGGTTAAAGCGGATGCAAAAGCCTTCGCAGGTAATGACCTAACGAAAGAAGTAAAATATTTAGACTCTATCGGTAGAGAAGAAGTATTTAACTTAGGTTTTGCCAGCTACACATACAATGAAGTTAAAGATAAACAAATTAATAAAGGTCTTGACCTTGAAGGTGGTATTAACGTAATCCTTCAAATTTCTGTGAAAGACATATTAAAAGGATTATCAAACAATTCTCAAGATCCTGTTTTCAATAAAGCATTAGCAGATGCAACAGCTAATCAAAAAGGAAATCAAACTTATTTAGATGCCTTTTTTGAAGCTTTTGAAGCTGAATCAAAAGGAAGAGTGAAATTATCTTCACCTGATATTTTCTTCAATAAAAACTTTGATACTGAAATTACAGGTAAAACATCTGAAGACGAAGTAAAAGCAATCTTAAGAAGAAAAGTAAACGAATCTACTTTAAGTGCTTTTGAAGTATTAAGAAAAAGGATTGATAAATTTGGTGTTACACAACCAAATATCCAACAATTAGGAGAAACAGGTAGAATTTTAGTTGAATTACCCGGAGCAAAAGATGTTGACCGTATTAAGAAATTATTACAAAGTACCGCTCAATTAGAGTTTTGGGAAGCCTATAAATTTGAAGAAGTTGCTCAATATATTGGTAGTGTTAATGAAGCATTAAAAGCTACTGAAGTAAAAGTTGATACAAAAGAAACGGAGAAAGCTAAAACAGGTATAGATTCTTTATTGACAGATGTTGCTAAAGATTCAACGGCTAATGCAAAAGGAAATAATCCTTTCTTTGATAAAATGATTTCGTATGGTGGCGGACCAATTGTTGGTTATTTTGCACCAAAAGACACCACTAAGATTGGAGAGTATTTGAGAAGAGATGCTATGAAAGCGATGTTAACTCCTGAATTGCGTTATGTTAGATTCTTATGGGGTAAACCTACCACAATTACGAATGACAAAAAAGAACAAGTTGAAGCAATTGAATTATATGCATTAAAAGGAAATCGTTCAAATGAAGCTCCAATCAGTGGAGGAGTAGTAGTGGATGCCAGAGATTCTTTTGATCAATTTGGTAAGCCTTCTGTAACCATGCAAATGAATGGAAAAGGAGCCAAACAATGGGAAGAATTAACCGGTAAAGCATACACTGATAAAAGTAGTATTGCCATTGTCTTAGATAATATCGTTTATTCTGCTCCTGGAGTTTCTTCTGGTCCAATTGCAGGTGGTCGTTCTGAAATTTCAGGTACTTTTACCATTGATGAGACAAAAGATTTAGCCAACGTGTTAAGAGCCGGTAAATTACCTGCTGCTGCTGATATCGTTCAATCAGATGTGGTTGGACCTTCATTAGGTCAAGAAGCTATTGATAACGGTATGTTATCATTCATTATTGGGATGTTACTTGTAGTAGCATGGATGATTCTTTATTACGGTAAAGCGGGTGTTTATGCTAATATTTCTTTGTTAGTAAATATTTTATTCATCTTCGGTATTTTAGCCAGTTTAGGAGCTGTACTTACTTTACCGGGTATTGCCGGTATCGTTTTAACTATTGGTATGGCTGTAGATGCTAACGTAATTATTTTTGAAAGAGCTAAAGAAGAACTTGATGCCGGTAAATCATTGGATGAAGCTGTAAATTATTCTTTTACATGGAAAGGGGCTATGTCTTCTATCTTTGATGCAAACATTACAACGGCTTTAACGGCTTTAATTTTATTAGTATTTGGAACCGGTCCAATCAAAGGTTTTGCAACAACATTATTAATTGGTATTGGAACTTCTTTATTTACCTCTATTTTTATTACACGATTAATTTTAGATTGGAGTTTATCTAAAAAACACAATTTAACATTCTCAACCCCAATGACTCATAATTGGTTCAAAGATATTAATATTGACTTTTTGAGTAAAAAGAAGATTGCTTATACAATCTCCGGGATACTTGTTGTTGTATCATTAGTTTCTTTATTCTTTATTAACGGTTTAAATCAAGGAGTTGATTTTGTGGGTGGTCGTACTTTCCAACTTCGTTTTGAAAATGAAGTTAAAGCTTCAGAAATTAGTGCTATTCTAACTAAAACTTTTGGTACCAATGTAGAAGCAAAAACATTTGGTACAGACAACCAATTAAAAATTACTACAAAATATAAAGTTAATGAAGAAGGTGAAGGTGTAGACACCGAAGTAAATCAAAAACTTTATGAAGGTTTAAAATCGTATTTCCCATCTACTTCCTATGAAGAGTTTGTTACAAATTATGAAGGTAAAAAAATTGGGGTATTACAAGCATCTAAAGTAGGACCAACAATTGCTGAAGATATTAAAACAAATTCTTATTGGGCGGTATTAGGATCATTGTTTGTTGTATTCCTTTATTTGTTAATTAGTTTCAGAAAATGGCAGTTCTCACTTGGAGCAGTTGGTGCAGTTTTCCATGATGTAATTATTGTTTTAGGTGTCTTTTCTTTGTGTTGGAAATATTTACCTTTTAATATGGAAATTGATCAAGCGTTTATTGCAGCTATATTAACTGTAATCGGTTATTCTTTGAATGATACAGTAATTGTATTTGACCGTGTTCGTGAATATTTAGGAAATCATGAAGGCGGAACTTTCAATCAACTTGTAAACAAAGCATTAAATACAACACTAAGCCGAACAATAAATACTTCTTTAACGACTTTAATTGTATTATTTGCAATATTCATACTTGGTGGTGAAACCATTAGAGGATTTGTATTTGCTATTTTAATAGGTATTTTAGTTGGTACTTATTCATCTTTATTCATTGCAACACCAATTATGGCAGATACAATAAATAAAGACGATAAAAATAAAACAAATCCTGAAGTTTAATTTTAGGATTGTTCTCAAACAAAAAAACCAATCTTTCGATTGGTTTTTTTGTTTTTAATAGAAAATATGAATTAGAAATTCGGACTCAAATTATATTTCTTGTAGAAACGATCTAATTCTTCAACTACTTCTTCTTCCGTATCAACCACTTTTATAAGATTCATGTCTTCCGGACTGGCATTCTTCTGCTTGTCAATCATCACATTTTTAATCCAGTCAATCAATCCGGACCAATATTCAGTTCCAACTAATATAATAGGGAATTTACCAATCTTTTTTGTTTGAATCAAGGTTACTGCTTCAAATAATTCATCTAAGGTTCCAAATCCTCCTGGCATAACCACAAACCCTTGTGAATATTTTACAAACATAACTTTGCGAACAAAGAAATAATCAAAATTCAAGTTTTTATCTTTATCAATATACGGATTGAAATGTTGCTCAAATGGCAATTCAATATTCAATCCCACCGAAGTTCCTTCACCACGATGAGCACCTTTATTTCCGGCTTCCATAATACCAGGACCACCACCGGTTATCACACCATATCCGGCTTTACTGATTTTATAAGCAATGCGTTCGGCCAATTGATAATATTTATCTTCCGGTTTTGTTCTTGCAGAACCAAAAATTGATACACAAGGCCCAATTCTGGCCATACTTTCATAGCCATTTACAAACTCGGACATGATTTTAAAAATCGCCCAAGAGTCATTGGTTCGTATTTCGTTCCAAGTTTTTTGCTTGAATTTTTCTTGTATTCTGTGGTCTTCGTTTTCGTACTGGTCTGCAGCCATTTTTCTTTTCTTTTAAAATTAAACAAACATGCTAAAATAGTTCTTTTTTTAAGAATTGAGCCGTTAAACTCTTTTTGTTTTTCACAATTTCCTCCGGTGTTCCTTTGCAAACAATTTCTCCACCACCTTTTCCGCCTTCTAATCCAATATCAATAATATGATCGGCTAATTTGATAACATCCATGTTGTGTTCAATCACTAAAACGGTATTGCCTTTGTCTACTAATTTAGTAATGACTTCCATTAACACCCGAATATCTTCAAAATGTAAGCCGGTTGTGGGTTCATCTAGAATATAAAATGTATTTCCGGTATCTTTTTTTGATAATTCAGTAGCCAATTTAATCCGTTGAGCTTCGCCACCCGAAAGGGTTGTGCTTTGTTGTCCTAAGGTAATATAACCCAAACCAACATCTTGAATCGTCTTCACTTTTCGAAAGATTTTTGGAATGTTTTCAAAAAAGTCAACCGCTTCATCTACCGTCATGTTCAACACATCAGAAATGGATTTTCCTTTGTAACGAATTTCCAATGTTTCCCGATTAAAACGTTTGCCCATACAAGTTTCACATTCTACATAAACATCCGGCAAGAAACTCATTTCAATCGTGCGAACACCTGAACCTTCACAAGTTTCGCATCTTCCGCCGGCCACATTAAAACTGAAACGTCCGGCTTTATATCCACGAATCATAGCTTCGGGAGTTTGCGTAAACAAACTTCTGATTTCTGAAAAAACATCTGTATAAGTAGCCGGATTACTACGTGGTGTTCTCCCAATCGGACTTTGATCGATATCGATAACTTTATCAATGTGTTCTAAGCCTTCAATCTTTTTAAACGGCTGTGGTTTTTTTACAGCGTTAAAAAAGTGTTCGTTTAGAATAGGATAGAGGGTTTCATTAATCAATGTTGATTTACCACTACCTGAAACTCCGGTCACACAAATGAGTTTTCCCAAAGGAAATTCAACAGTCACATTTTTTAAATTATTTCCGGTAGCTCCTGATAATTTCAATACTTTTCCGTTTCCTTCCCGACGCTTTTTAGGAACTTCAATTTTCATTTTTCCACTCATGTATTGAGCCGTCATGGTGTTTTCTAACAACAATTGTTTTGGCGTTCCTTCACTAATAATTCTTCCACCAAAACGACCTGCTTTCGGACCAATATCGATGACCCAATCCGCTCTTTCAATCATATCTTTATCGTGTTCTACCACCAAAACGGAATTGCCAATATCTCGCAAATTTTCTAACGAGTTAATCAATCGTTCGTTATCGCGTTGGTGTAAACCAATACTCGGTTCATCCAAAATATATAAAACTCCAACCAATTGCGAACCAATTTGTGTAGCCAATCGAATACGCTGTGCTTCACCACCCGAAAGCGATTTAGAACTTCGGTTCAACGATAAATAATTCAAACCTACATCCAACAAAAATTGCGAACGAGCTTTGATTTCTTTTGTAATTTCAACCGCAATGGCTTTTTGTTTGTCGGATAAATATTCGTCTAAATTCAAGAACCATTCATTCAATTCCGAAATATCCATTTGCGACAAATCGGCAATATTTTTTTCATGGATTTTAAAATACAACGCTTCTTTTTTCAAACGAGAACCTTCACATTCGGGACAATCAATTTCATCCATAAATTCTTTCGCCCAACGTTTAATGGAAGTAGAACTACTCTCGTCAAATTGATTTTTGATGAAATTGGAAATCCCTTCAAACTCAATTTTATATTCTTTGGTAATGCCCAATGTTTTAGACTCTACCGAGAATTTTTCCTTTCCGCCATTCAAAATCATTTCCATAGCTTCTTCCGAAATGGTTTCAACGGCATCGGTCAATTTAAAACCATATTTTTCGCCAATCGTTTCCAATTGTTTGAAAATCCAATTCGATTTGTATTCGCCAAGTGGAGCAAACCCACCTTGTTTAATTGATAACTTTGGATTGGGAATAATTTTTTTCAAATTAATTTGATTGATGGTTCCCAAACCATTACAACATTCACAAGCTCCTTTTGGCGAATTGAATGAAAAATTATTCGGTTCCGGATTCGGATACGAAATTCCCGAAGTTGGACACATTAATGTTCTACTAAAATATCGCACCTCTTTACTTTCATGTTCAATAACCATCATCACATCATCGCCGTGGTGCATTGCTGTTTTGATGCTTTCAGTCAATCGTTTATCCGTTTCTTCATTGGATTCAATTTGCATGCGATCAATTACAATTTCAATATCGTGGGTTTTGTAACGATCTACTTTCATACCGGAAACAATGTCTTGAATCTCGCCATCAACCCGTACTTTCACAAAGCCTTGTTTGCCAATTTGCTGAAATAATTCGGCGTAATGACCTTTACGGGAACGAACAACCGGAGCTAAAATATTGATGCGTTTTCCTTTAAAATTTTCAATAATCAATGCTTTGATTTGCTCATCTGAATAGGAAACCATTTTTTCGCCCGTGTTATAACTGTAAGCTTCACCGGCTCTGGCAAACAACAAACGCAAGAAATCATAAATTTCTGTAATGGTTCCAACCGTTGATCGTGGACTTTTGCTGGTTGTTTTTTGTTCGATGGCAATTACAGGCGAAAGACCGTCAATTTTATCCACATCCGGACGTTCCAATCCACCTAAAAATTGTCTGGCATACGCCGAAAAAGTTTCGATGTATCTTCGCTGTCCTTCTGCATAAATGGTGTCAAAAGCTAATGACGATTTTCCCGAGCCCGAAAGTCCGGTAATCACTACCAATTTTTCTCTTGGAATACGTACGTCAATGTTTTTGAGGTTGTGAGCCCGAGCACCAATTATTTCAATCGTTTCGTCTGAATGTTGCATGATTTTTCGCAAAACGCAAAGTTACAATTTTAACAGCAAGATTTATACAGACAGATAAGAAGAATTTGTTAAACAATTTCTATTTTTGAAGAAAATAAAAATATGAAATATCTATTAATTTTATTTTGTCTTTTTAGTATAAATTCAATATCTCAAACTGAAGAAATAATTACTACCAAAGATAGTTTGGAGTATTATTTGACTAAGTATAAAGAAGTCTCAAAGTCAGTTGCAATTTCAAAAGTAAAAATGATGCGAGTGAGTTATATTTATTTGGATGGAAATAGGATGGATTTAAAAAGAATAGGAGAGTTAAGATATGAAATTATGACATTTCATGCTAATGGAGAAGAGTTTTCTGATTTAGCTAATGAATATACCATGGATGGAAGTAAGAATGGTGATTTAGGTTGGTTTGAAGAAGGAATGATGGTTAAAGATTTTGAAACTGCTATTAAAGCTCATAAAAAAGGTGATATTTTTACGGTTGATATCCCTGAAAATAAATGGTTTTATGTGGTTTTGAAAACATTTGATGATATTGAAAAAGTAAAACTTATAATTGAAAAATAATTTTAGAATATGAAAATACTAGGAATCGGTTCCAGAATTAAACATCCCGAATACGGATTAGGAGTAGTAACCAATGTAACTTCCAAACATTATTGGGTAACTTTTATAGAGAATGGATTAGAAACCATTGATGTGGATAGCAACTTTGAAGTCATTGAAGCATTAGAAGACGAAGTAGATTCGGTAAGTTTTTATGAAGTGGAAAGAACTTTAAAAAATCTATTGCAAAAATGGTCAGATGTGTCTCAAATTGTTCCAATTGCCGATAAATGGAAAGGCGGAAAACTCATTATGGAACCCGGAACAGCTACGCAAAATAAAGAGGTGCCCATTGATACTTTCTTCCATAAAATTATTATGGTTCGTGACCGTTTAAGAGTAATGGAACAAAAAATCAATGCCAGTAATTTAGATGAAGCCGAAAAAGTAGATTTACAACAATACATCACACGAATTTACGGTAGTTTAACCACATTTAATGTGTTGTTTAAAAGTACTAATGATTATTTTGTGGGGGAAAAATCTAAATAGTCACAGTTTGCAGTCTCAGTAGGCAGAATATACTGCTAACTGAGACTGAAAACTGAGACTGAAAACTGAGACTGAAAACTGAGACTGAAAACTGAGACTGAAAACTGAGACTGAAAACTGAGACTGAAAACTGCGACTGAAAACTGCGACTGAAAACTACCTCAACCGTTTCCTATTCGCCATGTATTCTTCAATGGCTTTCTTGGTCGTAAACCAATTTCTACCTTCTTTGTGAGCATCAATTTTTCCTTGACGAGCGAGTAAACTGATGTATTCTTGACCGTAAGGCAATTCATTGGGTTCGCTGACAATATTGGAAATTTCCTGAAAATCATAATCGTTATCCGGTAAGGAACTGATGTAAATATTCAACGTTCTTTCCAAAGCCTGACTCATCAATAACATCAATTTTTGATAATTGCCTGAATTGGCTTGATTGAGTGCTTCATAATATTTCTTTCTATCATTTTTTAAAATTATAGCAGGCGGAAATCCTTTTCGCATCAATAATAAATTCATGGCTAAACGAACGGTTCTTCCATTTCCATCAAAAAAGGGATGAATCCAAACGAGTTTATGATGAAAAACAGTTGCCAATTCAATATCATTCAAATCAAGTGGATTTGAATTGACAAAATCAATTAACTCATCTAATAAATCAGAAACCTTATTGGCATTTGGGGGAACAAAATTGGCTCCGGTAATACGAACACCTCCATTTCTGATACGTCCGGCAAATTCATCTTCTATCATTCGTAAAACTAATTCATGCAACGATAATATATCGATACTTCGTAAAGTATAATTTTCATTCACTAAGGAATACAAATATTCAATCGCTTTTTCATGGTTTTTGGCTTCAAAATGTTCCCGAAGTGATTTTCCTTTTACGGTTATTCCTTCTTGTAAAACCATTTGCGTTTCCCGAAGAGTTAAAGTGTTTCCTTCAATACTGTTGGAATTATACGTCCATTCTATCGTTAAGGATTCTTTGATTTTATGTAAAGCAATAGCAGGAAGTGGTCTGCTTTGTTGTAAAACAGCCAATTTATCATACAATCGATCAAATGTCGATTGAAATTCGGGTCGATAGGATGTATCAATAGTCCACATAACACAACAAAGATACTATTATCGTTCGGATAAAAAAAACATTCTATCCGATATTAAGAAATTTATTCAATAATCATATTCTTCAATCGAATACGATAAGCTTCTAAAATTGAGGCTTTTGATAATAATCCAATGACTTGATTATTTTTTAAAACCGGAAGAAATTCTTCTTGCGAACGATCAAATTTTTCCATGATAGTATCCATGGTTTCATCATAATTGATTTGCTCTTTTGGCGGACGCATGATATCCTGAAGTGGTGTGAATTTTACTTTATAACTATTGAATAAATAGGGTCTAATTTCTTCAAAATTGACAATACCAATCAATTCATTAGTATCATTTACAATTGGAAAAACAGATTGATTGTAATTTGAGATTTTCTGAACTAATTCTTCTAATGAATTGGATAATTTCAATGTTTGAATATCCATCCGGATTAAATTGGATGGTGTAATTCCGGAGAGGATATTTCGATCTCTGTCTTCGGTAAAAACATCACCTTTGGCCGCTAAATTTTTTACATCAAATGAATACTGTTCATAGCGTTTAGAAATAGCAAAGCTAATGGACGAAACCACCATCAGTGGGACCATCAAACTGTAACCACTCGTAATTTCTGCAATTAGGAAAATAGCAGTAAGCGGAGCATGAAACAATCCACTCAAAATCCCGGCCATACCTACTAACGTAAAATTACTTACCGGAAGTTTAAACCCAATTTGATTGAAAAATGTGGCCACAACAAAACCCAAATACGAACCCACAAATAGGGAAGGAGCAAAGTTGCCCCCGTTTCCACCACTTCCAATGGTAATACTCGTGGCATATACTTTAATGAGCATAGTAGCTCCCACAAAAAGGAGCAAAATCCAACTGTTTTCTTTGAAATGTTGCAAAACAGTATTGTCTAATATTTGTTGCGGATTGGAGTTGGCTAATATTTTGATACTTTCATATCCTTCACCAAATAAAGTTGGGAAAAAGAAAATGAGTATCGCCAACAATATAGCACCAAATAAGGCTTTACGAATAGGGTTTACTTTTAACTTTTCAAAATAATGTTCAATTTTTCGAAAAGTGCGAGCATAATTAATTGAAACAAATCCGGCGAAAACACCCAGTAAAACATAAAAAGGTAAGTTGTGATAGTCAAAACTCAATTGTTTACTGAATGAAAATAAAATTTCATCTTTCAACAAAATTGTGGATACAATCGCACCTGTTGCCGACGAAATCATGATGGGAATAAATGCAGTGATGCTCACATCCATTAAAACCACTTCAATAGCAAAAAGCACTCCGGCAATGGGAGCGTTAAAAGCAGCAGCAATTCCGGCAGCCACTCCACACGCCAAAAGCAGCGTTCTGTCTTTGTAACTTAATCGATAATTTTGAGCAAAATTACTGCCAAACGCAGCTCCGGTTATGGTAATTGGCGACTCCAATCCTGCCGAACCACCCATCCCGACGGTTAATGAACTAGTAATAATTTGAGCATACATTTGTTTTTTAGACATGATACCTGACTTTTTTGCTACCGCATACATAATTTGCGAAGTCCCTTTTTCAATGGAACCATCTAACACTTTTTTAACTACAATTGCAGTAAGAACAATTCCAATAATTGGTAGTGTACTGTTACTGTAAGGCAAATGCAAAATGGAATCGATGTATTGAGCAAAAATATACACCCAGTGGGCAAATGTTTTCAATACAATTACAGCAATTGCGGCTGAAACTCCCACTAAAAAACAAGCCAAATAAATAAATTGTCGAGGAGTAAGAAATGATTTTAAGTAAAAAATAAATCCTTCCAGTCTTCTGAAATTTTTTCTGAAGAAGTTTCTGAAAGGCGATTTTTTATGGTTTGTCATTTGTCAATAATGAATTACAAATGTAAATAATTATGTCCATTTTTGTAGGTTTCGAGTAGCTTCCTTTCTACTTAATGGTTTTAAATTCGTGCTATTTACGTAAATCGAAACGCCAATTGAGTTATACCTACTGTAATCTCTAAGAGCCCATCCAATGGCTTTTTGAATAAAAAATTCATTTGAATGTTTATGTTTTTCACATTCTGATTTCAACAATTCAAAATCAGTTTTCTTTTTATAATTCAATTGAAATAAAATGGCACTTCTGTTCAGCCACATATTTTCTGAATTTGAAAATCGCTCAATAACTTTCAATGTTTGTTCTGGAAATTTTAAAAGATAATTTCCCAAAAGGTATTTTGCCAATAAATCAACACTATCCCACCAAGAATTGGTTGAGAGCCATTTTTCAATTAATATATCATCCTCTTTTTTGTATTGTTTTTTTATTTCTTGAATCAAAATTTCCATTCCGCAATAATGAAATTCGCGTTCTTTTTTATTGAAAAGAGACCAACATATTAACCTAAAATCAGATTTTATTTCTGGTTGGTGTTTTTTCCATAAATGTTTTAAAATTGCTCTCCTGTTCTCAGTTTTTATTCCCAAAAATGTAAAATTATTTTTCATATACGTTTCCATTTTAGTTGCGTTTTCAGCATTGCGATGTGCAAATAATTCCTTTTCAAGTTCTTGAATAAAATTCATTTTATATTAATTTAAAATCCAACTGCTTTATCATCGCCTCTTTTGTCGGCACCTCCTTCATATTTTCCATCAGGCAGAACTATTATAGCGTCCACTTTTCCTAGAATTGGAGTGGCTTTTTCGTTGATAATATATTTTTTCTTTTTTAATGATTCCAACAAATCAAATGAAAAACAATTCGGTTCAAAAATGACTTCATCGGGCAACCATTGGTGATGAAAACGAGGAGCATTTACGGCTTCTTGCATACTCATATTAAATTCGGCCACATTTAAAAAGGTTTGCAAAACTGAAGTAATGATTGTTGAACCACCGGGAGTTCCGACAACCATAAAAAGCTTTCCTTCTTTTTCAATTATGGTTGGCGTCATCGAACTCAACATTCTTTTTTGAGGAGCAATGCTGTTGGCTTCAGAACCGGTTAGTCCAAACATATTAGGTTCACCGGGTTTTGCTGAGAAATCATCCATTTCATTGTTTAAAAAAAAGCCCAATTCGTCACAATATAATTTTGAACCATAGGCATCATTAATGGTGGTAGTGGCAGAAACAGCATTTCCAAATTGATCTACAATTGAATAATGAGTAGTTTCCGTACTTTCGGAAAAATGAACGTTTCCATTTGAAATTTCATTAGATTTGGTAGCTTCTTCAAACGAAAAAGTTGACATTCTGTTTTTTAGATAAGCATCATCCAAAAGTTCTTTACTCGGAATTTTTACAAAATCAGGGTCGCCCAAATAATGATTTCTATCGGCGTAAGCTCTTCGTTCCGCTTCCACCAAAAGTTGAATATATTTTTCTGAATGATGTTCCATTTTATCGAGTTCATATGGTTCTATCATTTTTAAAATTTGACCTAACGTAATTCCACCACTACTTGGTGGTGCCATAGAAATGAGTTTATAATCTTTATATTGAAAGGTAATAGGGTTTCGCCAAACCGCTTCGTACTTTTCTAAATCTTCAAGTGTAATTATTCCACCTTTCGATTGAATATAATTGACTAAAGTTTTTGCTGTTTCGCCTTTATAAAATTCATTTCGTCCATTTTTAGCAATTTGTTCTAACGTATTAGCTAAGGCGATATAACGAATCGTATCTTTTTCTTTAAAAACTTTGGCAAACAGGGTTTTATCTCCATTTGCTTTAACAATAGCTTCACGATATTTATTTAATCTTTCTTCTTGTTTCTGGGTTACAACAACACCTTTTTTGGACAATTCAATTACAGGTTTTAAAATGGTTTCTAAGGGAAGTGTCCCAAATTTTTCATGCACGGCAAAAACACCGGCAATTGTTCCGGGTACACCAACACTTTTGGCTGATTCGGTGCTTAAACCTTTAATTACATTACCGTTTTCATCCAAGAACATAGTTGGTGTAGCGGCCAATGGAGCTTTTTCACGGTAATCTAGACTGCCAATTTCACCATTATTTTTTCGATACACCATAAATCCACCACCGCCAATATTTCCGGCATAGGGATAGGCTACGGCCAAAGCTAATTCGGTGGCAATCATCGCATCAAAAGCATTACCACCTTGTTTCATAATTTCTATTCCAATTTGAGATGCTTCCTCTCGTGCAGAAACCACCATAGCTTTTTCAGAAACTAATCCTGTTGGTTTAATAGTTTGCTTGGATTTACATCCCAATAAAATCCCCAAAAAAAGATAGAAAATTATTCTCATAAAGTGGCTAATTTTTCGTGGCAATGGACTTGTAATTCTTCAAAAAAAGTAGTAAATTCACATTCAAAATCGGTATAAAATGCTTTAAGTTCGTTAACTGATTCATGCATAGCAACTCGATTTTTAGTGCGATGATCCATTTGAAATAAAATCATGGTTAATCCTTCTATTGAAGCATAACTAACCAACCAATTTCGGGCAATCATATAAGGCATCATTCCTTTAGTTTTTTCGGTTAAGATGTCAAAATTTTTTTTCAAATTTTCATAAAAATCATTTGCCACTTTTTCTAATGGTTCATTAGCATAATTATTCCAATTTTTAGCCAAAAAATGGTCATAAAAAATATCAATAATTACACCGGAGTAATGTCCGTATTTTTCATGTAATCGGTGTTTACTTTTCCTAAATATTGGATGAGCATCCGTAAACGTATCAATGGCTCTGTGCAAAATGATTCCTTTCTGAACCTCAGGTGGATAATTCAAATAATCGTGACCACGAATACCATCGGCCATAAAGTTGCCAATTTGAATTAATTGATTATCACCTGAAAGATATATATGTGCCAGAAAATTCATTTGTCTAAAGTAGGAATTAATTCTTAAAAAATTGAATTTTAAATCACATTTACACCGTTACAATTCTTTATCTTTGTCCTGTTTTGAATTAAAAAGTATTAAAAAAAGATATATTCTATGACATTAATTAAATCAATTTCAGGAATTAGAGGAACCATTGGCGGAAAAGTGGGAGATAATTTAACTCCGGTGGATGCGGTAAAATTTGCTTCGGCTTATGGGTCATTTTTAAAAGCGGGAAGCGGGAAGTTGGAAGCGGGAAGAAAGCTGAAAGTTGTAATCGGTCGCGATGCCCGAATTTCCGGTCCGATGATTCATAATTTAGTGGTAAATACGTTGATTGGTTTAGGCATTGATGTGATTGATTTAGGACTTTCTACAACGCCAACCGTTGAAATTGCTGTTCCACTAGAAAAAGCAGATGGTGGAATTATTTTAACTGCATCCCACAATCCAAAACAATGGAATGCCTTAAAATTATTGAATGCAAAAGGTGAATTTTTAAGCGGTGCTGAAGGGGCTGTGATTTTAGAAATTGCTGAGAGTGAAGCATTTGATTTTTCTGATGTAGAAAGTTTAGGTGAAATTACGGTGAACGATGCTTACATGGATATTCACATTGACGAGGTGTTGAATTTACCTTTGGTGGATGCAGAAGCTGTAGCCAAACGTAAATTTAAAGTGGTGGTAGATGGCGTAAATTCTTCCGGTGGAGTTATCATTCCAAATTTATTGGAACAAATGGGTGTTGAAGTTGTGAAATTGTATTGCGAACCAAACGGTCATTTTCCACACAATCCGGAACCATTGAAAGAACATTTAGGAGATATTTGCGAATTGGTAGTGAAGGAAAAAGCCGATTTCGGAATTGTGGTTGACCCGGATGTAGATCGTTTGGCTTTTATTTCGAATGATGGAGAAATGTTTGGCGAAGAATATACTTTGGTTGCGGTGGCGGATTACGTATTGAGCAAAACACCGGGAAATACTGTTTCTAACATGTCATCGTCCAGAGCTTTACGCGATATTACAGAAAAACACAACGGAAAATACCAAGCCAGTGCTGTTGGTGAAGTGAATGTGGTGGAATTGATGAAATCAACCAATGCCATTATTGGTGGAGAAGGAAATGGAGGAATCATCTATCCTGAATCACATTATGGACGAGATAGTTTGGTTGGAGTGGCTTTGTTTTTAACGCATTTAGCGAATTTGGATGTTACGGTGGCAGAACTTCGTGCTTCGTATCCACAGTATTATATGAGTAAAAACAAAATTGAATTGACTCCTGAAATTGATGTGGATGCCATTTTGGTGGCAATGACCGCTAAATATGCTCATGAACAAATTTCTACGATTGATGGTGTGAAAATTGATTTTGCCACGGAATGGGTGCATTTACGAAAATCGAATACAGAGCCAATTATCAGAATTTATACCGAAGCTCCAACACAACAAGCAGCGGATGCATTAGCATTAAGAATCATTGATGAAATAAAAGCCGTAATTGCAATGTAAGATGAAAAGATCGATTTTGGTTTCTTTTTTATTGATTTCGATGGCGACTTTTTCTCAAAAGTTGACCAAAGAAGAAACCGATTTTATTTTGGCAGCCGATTCAACCCAAATGTTTAAAGTAATTCAAATTACTGAACCAAAAGAGTTTAAAATCTTGAAAGCGGTTTCAACGGATGTTAACCCAAAAGACAAATTGCTACCAATTATTGCTAAAAGGATGTATTTGGCGATGCGAAATCCGGAAAATCCCGGAATTGGTATTGCTGCTCCGCAAGTGGGAATCAATCGGAATTTATTTTGGGTGCAACGTTTTGATAAATCGGGAGAACCATTCGAATTTTATATAAATCCAAAAATTGTTTGGCGGTCAGAATTATTACGTAAAGGTATGGAAGGTTGCTTGTCCATTCCCGAAGATAGAGGAGATGTCTATAGAAATTATACCATCAAAATCACCTATTTTGATTTAAAAGGAAATTTTAAAGAAGAAATAGTGGAAGGTTTTACCGCTGTGGTTTTTCAACATGAAGCCGATCATTTAAACGGTATTTTGTTTACGGATAGAATTACGGAACAATCAAGTTGGAATGTTCAATCGATTAATAATGACGTGAATTTGTTTTTGAAAAAGAAGCTAAAACCCAATTAATTTTCAAACTTAAAAAAGAAAAATACCACCGCAGCCCATTCTTTTTTGATACCTCTTGCATAGCCTATTGTAGAATAATTATTATTTTGAACAGTTCCATCGTCTTTAATATATCCTAAAGTGGAATAGTTGTTATTTTGAACTGTTCCGTTTTCTTTCACATAGCCAACAGTTGAATAGTTATTATTTTGTATGGTTCCGTCGTTTTTGATGTAACCAATTGTGGAGTAATTGCTATTTTGAATTGTTCCGTTTTCTTTAATGTAACCAACGGTTTTATAATTTCTGTCTTGAATGGTTCCGTCGTTTTTGATGTATCCCGTTGTAGCATAATTATTATTTTGAATAGTTTGCCCATAGGAAATAATTCCATTTAATAAAAAAATAACCAAAAAAAACACTAAAGCTTTTTTCATCTTTTTAAATTTAGAATTATAAAGATACTTAAATTTTGATTCGTAAAAGGTTAAGTTATTTAAAAATGGTGTAAAAAATGTATATTTGTGCAAATCTTTTTTCGCATGACTACAACGGAAGAAACCACACAATTGGAATTGTATTTTCAACAATTTCGTGAAAATATTATCGGAGTTGATCAAGAATTTGTTTCACCTTTTGGAAAGCAAAAGTTGATTTATACTGATTGGACTGCCAGTGGAAGATTGTATCGTCCTATTGAAGAAAAGTTGATGAATGAGTTTGGTCCCTATGTAGCCAATACCCATACCGAAACTACAATTTCCGGAACGGCAATGACAATGGCGTATCATCATGCGAGAAACATCATTAAAAAACATGTGAATGCTAATGAAAATGATGTGTTGATTACTGATGGAACCGGAATGACCGGGGTGGTAAATAAATTCCAACGTATATTGGGATTACGAGTTTCAGAAAATTTAAAAGAGTTTACCGAAATTCCGAAAGCGATTAAACCCATTGTGTTTATTTCGCACATGGAACATCATTCCAATCAAACTTCTTGGCTGGAAACGATTGCCGATGTTGAAGTGATTCCCGCTGATGCAGAAGGACTTTTTTGCCTTAATGAATTTAAAAAATTAGTAGAAAAATATAGTGATAGAAGCTTCAAAATTGCCTCCATTACTTCATGCTCTAATGTAACCGGAATCAAAACGCCTTACCATGAAGTGGCCAAAATTATGCACCAAAACAATGGTGTTTGTTTTGTTGATTTTGCTTGTTCCGGCCCGTATGTTGAAATTGATATGCATCCCGATAAAGAAAGTTATTTAGATGCTATTTTCTTCTCACCACACAAATTTTTGGGCGGACCCGGTACCTCCGGAGTACTGATTTTTAATAAAAATTTATATAAAAATAATGTGCCTGATTGTCCGGGTGGCGGTACCGTTTCATGGACCAATCCGTGGGGTGGACACAAATACATCGACAATATTGAAGATAGAGAAGACGGTGGTACACCTGGGTTTTTACAAGTCATTAAAACCGCTTTGGCTATTCAGTTAAAGGAAAAAATGGGTGTAAAAAATATTTTGGAAAGAGAACACGAATTGGTTGAATATGTTTTTGAACTATTAGAACCCTTAGAAAATTTAACCATTTTAGCTAATCAACACAAAAACCGTTTAGGAGTAATTTCTTTTTATATTGATGATTTACATTATAATTTAGGTGTAAAATTACTAAACGATCGTTTTGGTATTCAAACGCGAGGTGGTTGTAGTTGTGCCGGAACATACGGTCATTATTTATTGCATGTGGATGAAGAAACTTCGAATGATTTGATTTGTCAAATTACTTCGGGAGATTTAATCAAAAAACCGGGATGGATTAGAATGTCTATTCATCCGACTACAACTTCTGAAGAAATTAAATTTGTTTGTGAAAGTATCAAAAAATTAGCAGCAAATCATACAACTTGGGCTAATGATTATGTGTATGATGGAAAATCAAATAACTTCCGTCACAAAAATGATTTGATTTTAGAGAAAGAAATGGTGAAAGGTTGGTTTTTGTAGTTTATTTTATATACTTAAAACGCTTGTGCGTCCACAAATAATATTCAGGAGCTTCTAAAATAAGGGCTTCCAACTTTTTCATAAATAGGTCGGTAATTTCATAATCCGCAACACTACTAGGGTTTTCAGATAAAATTTCTAATTCGGCTTCGTAATAACCACGTTTTACTTTACGGATTCGCATAAATACTATATTCATATCAAATCGTTTTGAAAGCATTTCCGCTCCCGTTTGAAGTGGCGTTGAAACACCAAAAAAATCACCCCAATGGAATGCTTTTGTTGATTTTGGCGATTGGTCGCTAGCAAAACCATAAATACCTAAATGTCCTTTTTTAAAATTTTCTTCAATAGTTGGAATCGTCTCTTTGGTTGTAATTAATGTAGCACCGAATTTTGATCGGATATCGCGTACTAATTTGTCAAAATAACTATTGGCAATTTTTTTGTATATGGCATATCCCTGAAAACTAAAACTTTTGTTCATCGAAATTGACCATTCATAACTGGCATAATGACCGGTCATGATAGCGATGCTTTTCCCCTTGGCTTCTATTTCTTTTAAAACTTCTATGTTTTTGGTAACAAAGCGTTTATTCATTTCTTTATCTGAAATGGTTAGTGTTTTTATCATTTCTAAAAACAAATCACATAAATGATGATAGGATTTTTTTTCAATTTCCAAGCGTTCTTTTTCGGTAAGATGTGGTAATGCAATCAATAAATTTTTTCGTACTGTTTTTTTTCGGTAGCCAACTACATGATACATTATCACGAAAAAAAAGTCGGAGAGTAAATACAATAATCGAAAAGGTAACATGGAAATCATCCAAAGAAGGGGATAAATCAGAATAAAAGCGATGAATTGCATGCCAAAAATTTTTGCAAATATAAAGTAATTTCCAGTTTTATAAATCAAGGTTTAACAATTGGTAAAGAAACAATTGCTATTTTTACACTTTAAAAAGCAAGTATGAGTATCGCCTTAATTGTTATTATTGCCGCCAATGCCTTGATTAGTTTTAAAGCATTTGATGATGAGTATTTTTTTCGTAAGTATGAATTTCACATTGGAAGCATTCGAGCAGGTCAACATATTAGAATGTTTAGTTCTGCTTTTTTACATGTAGATATTGCTCATTTGGCTTTTAATATGCTGACTTTATATTTTTTTGCTCCGGTTGTAATAAGTTTTTTAGGAACTCCTTCCTTTTTAATGATTTACTTGGGAAGCTTACTTTGTGGTAATTTGTTAACTCTACAATTTCACAAAGATGAATATCATTATCGAGCAGTCGGAGCTTCGGGTGCAGTAACCGGGATTTTATATTCCGCTATTTTGTTACAGCCTGAAATGAATTTATATATGTTTTTTATTCCGATTCCTATTCCTGCTTATATTTTTGGAATTGTTTATTTATTGTATTCCATTTATGGAATGAAATCGAGAACCGATAATATTGGACATACCGCTCATTTTGGTGGTGCTATAGGTGGTTATTTAATTACGTTGTCAAAAGAGCCTCAATTGTTTACAGAAAATACGATGATGGTTATTCTATTGGCTATTCCAATTATAATATTATTCGTCATGGCTAAAACGGGAAAAATTTAAATGTGAATATCATTTTTGGCATATAAATTGACTAAGTCTAATCAAATTAAAAAATTAACATCATGAAAAAGTCTATTTTTATATTACTAACCATTTTTGCTACAAACATGAATGCTCAAGATACTAAGTTTACTCCTCATATTGCTGTGACTGGAGAAGGTAAAGTTACAGTTCAACCTGATCAAGCGGTTATCAATTTTGGTGTTCAAAATACCGGAAAAGATGCAGCTGAAGTGAAAAAAATGAATGATGAAACGGTAGATAAAGTAATGAAGTTTATCAAAAAGTTTGGTATTCCTTCAACCGATGTGCAAACTACAAATGTGAGTTTACACAAATCATATGATTATGAAAAAAAGAAACACAATTTTCAAGCATCACAATCCATCACCATTACGCTTAAAGAATTAAAAAAATATGATGAATTGATGATGGGATTAGTTGACAATGGCATCAATAACATTAGCAACGTTGAATTTAAATCGTCCAAAATTGAAGAACACAAAGTGACTGCCAGAAAGCAAGCCATTTTAGATGCGAAGAAAAAAGCCGAAGATTTTGCAACCGCTTTGAATCAAAAAGTTGGTAAAGCAATTGTCATTACGGATAATTCACAACCTATTTATCAACCGCCAATGTACAAATCAGTAAATTTTGCCAGAGATGAATCATCCTCTCAAGAAACATTAGCAATAGGCGAAATTGAAATAATGACCAATGTTAGTGTTACATTTGAGCTAGAATAATTTTAAGAACATATCATTACAAAAACTGTTGAAGAAACTCAGCAGTTTTTTTGTTTTTTTAGATATTGATTTAGGTAAAAAATGTCAATATTATTCTTAATAACTTTAAACCATATTTCTTTTAAAATTTTGCTTTATCCGTTATATTAGCAGAAAATCCATAATTCCGCTATGTCAGAGCAAAATCAATATACTGAAGACAATATTCGTTCCCTCGATTGGAAAGAACATATCCGAATGCGACCCGGTATGTATATCGGAAAACTCGGGGATGGTTCTTCCCCTGATGATGGTATCTACATCTTACTTAAAGAAGTACTCGATAATTGTATCGATGAATATGTCATGGGAGCCGGAAAAACCATTGAAGTAACTATCAAAGATAAATTGGTAACGGTTCGTGATTATGGTCGCGGAATACCGTTAGGAAAAGTGGTAGATGTTGTTTCCAGAATGAATACCGGAGGAAAATATGATTCCAAAGCCTTCAAGAAATCCGTAGGTTTGAATGGTGTGGGTACAAAAGCTGTAAATGCTTTGTCCAATTATTTTCGTGTGGAATCCGTTCGTGACAATCAACAAAAAGCGGCCGAATTCTCTGCCGGAAATTTAACTCTTGAAGAAGACGTTCAGGAATCTACCAAACGTCGCGGAACCAAAGTAACGTTTATTGCAGACGAAGCCATTTTTAAAAACTATAAATACCGTAACGAGTACATCATCAAAATGCTCAAAAATTATTGTTACCTCAATACAGGTTTAACAATTTATTACAACGGTGAAAAGTACTATTCTGATTATGGTTTAAAAGATTTATTGGAAGAAAATATTGCTGAAGAAGACATGATTTATCCAATTATTCATCTTTCCGGTGATGATATCGAATTGGCTATAACACACAGTAAATCGCAATACTCCGAAGAATACCATTCCTTCGTAAACGGACAAAATACAACGCAAGGAGGAACCCATTTGAATGCTTTTCGTGAATCGATTGTGAAAACGATTCGCGAGTTTTACAAAAAAGATTTTGATCCGTCAGACATCAGAAAATCAATCGTTTCTGCCATTGCTGTTAAAGTAGAAGAACCGGTTTTTGAAAGCCAAACCAAAACGAAATTAGGGTCAACCGATATTGGTCCGAGTGGGCCAACGGTGCGTACCTTTATCAACGATTTTGTTTCCAAAAAACTCGATAATTTTTTACACAAAAATCCAGAAGTAGCTGATGCGTTGTTACGTAAAATTCTTCAAGCAGAAAGAGAACGTAAAGAACTTTCAGGTATTCGAAAACTAGCCAAAGACCGAGCAAAGAAAGCGAGTTTACACAATAAAAAATTACGCGATTGTCGTGTGCATTTAACCGATGCTAAAAACCCTAGAAGTTTAGAAAGTACGCTTTTTATCACGGAGGGAGATTCGGCTTCAGGTTCGATTACAAAAAGTCGTGATGTAAATACGCAAGCTGTGTTTAGTTTACGTGGAAAGCCATTGAATTCGTATGGAATGACAAAGAAAATCGTTTACGAAAATGAAGAATTCAACTTATTACAAGCGGCTTTAAATATTGAAGAATCAATGGAAGATTTGCGTTACAACAACATAGTAATTGCTACCGATGCTGATGTTGATGGTATGCACATTCGCTTGTTATTGATTACGTTTTTCCTTCAATTTTTCCCTGAATTGATTAAAGATGGACATTTGTATATTTTGCAAACGCCTTTGTTCCGTGTGCGAAATAAAAAGGAGACTATATATTGTTATTCGGAACAAGAACGAGTGGATGCCATTGAAAAATTAAAACCAAAACCTGAAATCACCCGATTCAAAGGATTAGGAGAAATTTCGCCTGACGAATTCAAAAATTTTATTGGCGAAAGCATTCGATTGGATCCGGTTATGTTGGATAAAGCTACTTCTATCGAAACCTTGTTAGAGTTTTATATGGGTAAAAATACGCCGGACCGACAGGAGTTTATCATCAATAATTTGAAGGTGGAGTTAGATGTTGTTGAAAAAGCATAGATAGTATGGAAAATCAAGATGTAAGATGGAAACAAAGGTTTGAACATTTTAAGAAGGCTTTCAAGCAATTAAAAAATGCATTCGAACTCCAAAAAGAAAGAGAATTTACAGAGTTAGAACTTCAAGGTGTTATTCAAGCTTTTGAAGTTTCTCAAGAACTTTCATGGAAAGTGATGAAAGATTTTTTAGAAGAACAAGGTAAAACCGATTTATTTGGCAGTAAAAATGCTGTTAGAGAAGCTTTTAATGTAGGACTCATTACAAATGGGGAAGTATGGTTAGAAATGATTAAAAGCAGAAATCTAACTTCTCATATATACGACCATAATGAAATTATAGCGATATTAGAAGTGATATTGAATACCTATTTACCGGTTTTTAATGAATTTGAAGACAAAATGAAAACCTATTTATAATGTTTGGTATCTATCCTAAAAGCTATCAAGAGATACTAAAAATTCTGGAAGAATGTAGCTCTATAGATGAAGTGATTATATATGGTTCCCGTGCAAAAGGAAATTACAAAGAAGGTTCAGATATTGATCTCACTCTTTTAGGAAATGTAACAAAGGAGGATTTTAACAAACTTTGGCAACGATTAGACGACAGTTATATTCCCTACAAATTCGATTTATCAGTTTACAATGATTTGAAGTCAGAAAATTTAATCGATCATATTGATAGAGTAGGAAAGAAGTTTTATAAAAGAAAAAAGGAATAAGTTTAACATCAATGATAAACGAAGACGAAGAAAACATCATCCCAGACGATGAAAACGAAGAACTAAACGAGTCGAGCCAAGAACATGGTTTTGATGATATAAGAATGTCGGCTGGTAAACACTTTTACGAAAACGACGAAAACCCCGAAGACACCATCACAAAAGTGACGGGAATGTACAAGGATTGGTTTCTCGATTATGCATCCTATGTCATTTTGGAGCGTGCGGTTCCGGCTATTGAAGACGGTTTTAAACCGGTTCAACGCAGAATTATGCATTCGATGAAGGAACTCGATGATGGTCGCTACAACAAAGTAGCAAATATCGTTGGTCACACGATGCAGTATCACCCTCACGGAGATGCCAGTATTGGTGATGCGATGGTGCAAATTGGTCAGAAAGATTTGCTCATCGATATGCAAGGAAACTGGGGAAATATATTAACCGGTGACAGTGCCGCAGCTTCTCGTTATATCGAAGCACGAATATCTAAATTAGGTCACGATATTTTATATTCTCCAAAAATCACTGAATGGGGAATGTCCTACGATGGTCGTCGTGCCGAGCCTATCAATCTTCCGGTGAAATTCCCACTGTTGTTGGCTCAGGGTGCCGAAGGTATTGCCGTTGGTTTATCCACAAAAGTGCTGCCACACAATTTCAATGAATTGATTGATTGTTCGATTAAAGTTTTGAAAAACAAACCGTTTACCTTATTTCCGGACTTTCCAACGGCCGGAATCGCTGATGTTTCCAACTACAACGACGGAATGCGTGGCGGTCGAGTGCGTGTGCGTGCAAAGATTTCACAATTGGATAAACAAACGTTGGTGATAACGCAAATTCCGTTTTCAACCAACACCGGAACGCTGATTGACAGTATCTTAAAAGCCAACGAAAAAGGCAAAATTAAAGTCAAAAAAATTGAAGATAATACCGCAGCTGAAGTAGAAATTCTAATTCATCTTCCGCCCGGTGTTTCTCCGGATAAAACGATCGATGCGTTGTATGCGTTCACGGCTTGCGAAACTTCGGTTGCTCCGCTGGGTTGTGTGATTGAAAACCATAAACCGTTGTTCATTGGAGTTTCAGATATGTTGAAGATTTCGACGCATCGAACGGTGGATTTACTGAAACGTGAATTGGAAATTCAATTGGATGAATTGGAAAACAAATGGCATTTTTCAACGTTGGAAAAAATCTTCATTCGCGAAGAAATGTACATTGATTTCAAATTATATTCTGATAGAGAATCACTATATGCCTATATGTATGACCGTTTTCAACCGTTTTTAAAATCCTTTGTTCGGGAAATTAATGATGACGATTTGCAGAAATTAACGCAAATTCCAATGATTCGTATTACGCGTTTCGATTCAGATAAAGCGGATGATGCCATTGCGAAGTTGGAAGCCGAAATGGAACAAGTGAAGCATCATTTGGATCATATTATCGATTTTGCGATTGACTTCTTTTTGAAATTAAAAGATAAATACGGAAAAGGTAGAGAACGTCAAACGGAACTTCGCAGTTTTGATACGATTGAAGCAACGAAAGTAGTTTTACGAAACACCAAATTATATGTCAACAAAGAAGAAGGTTTTATGGGAACCGGACTCAAAAAAGACGAGTATGTGGCCGATTGTTCCGATATTGATGATGTGATTGTTTTTCTTCGTGACGGAAAAATGATGGTGACGAAAGTGGATGATAAAAAATTCATTGGAAAAGACATTATTCACATTGCCATTTTTGATAAAAACGATAAACGAACGATTTATAATATGATTTATCGAGATGGAAAGAATGGTTCTACGTTTATCAAACGATTCAATGTTTCCGGGGTGACAAGAGATAAATTTTACGATTTGACCCAAGAAAAAGCCGGTTCAATGGTTTCGTATTTTTCTGCGAATCCCAATGGTGAAGCAGAAGTGGTGACGATTTTATTGCGACAAGTTGGAAGCATTAAAAAGTTGAAATGGGATGTAGATTTTGCAGATATTGCCATTAAAGGTAGGGCTTCCCGTGGAAATACAGTAACCAAATATCCGATTAAAAAAATCGAATTAAAAGAAAAAGGAATATCCACCTTACGACCACGAAAAATTTGGTTTGATGATACGGTTCAACGTTTGAATGTGGATGGAAGAGGGGAGTTGTTGGGTGAATTCCGTCCGAATGACCGTATTTTGGTCATCAACCAATCCGGAAAATTGAAAACAATCATACCTGAATTAACCACACATTTTGATGAAGATATGGTGGTTTTAGAAAAATGGCATCCTAAAAAACCAATTTCTGCTATTTATTATGATGGTGAAAAAGATCGCTATTTTGTGAAACGATTCTTAATTGAAAACGAAAACAAAGAAGAAATTTTCATTACAGAACATGAAAAATCGCAATTAGAAATTGTTTCCACTGATTGGAGACCTGTTGCTGAAGTTATTTTTGTGAAAGTAAAAGGCATTCAAAAAGAGAATCAAACAGTTGATTTTGAACAATTTATTGCAATTAAAGGAATCAAAGCTCTTGGAAATCAGTTGACCACGGATAAAATTAAGCAAATCAATTTGTTAGAACCTTTGCCTTTCGAAGAACCGGAAGAAGAAGCACCGGAGGAAATGGAAGTTTCTGGCGAAGACAATGTTTCTGATGATATTCAAACGGAATTGGATGATGATGGACAGATAACGTTGAGTTTGGATTAGTTTTAATTCCAAAATAAAATAAAAAAAGGTTCGCAAAGAGAATAATTCCTTCGCGAACCTTTTTATTTGAAATAATAATTAACTTAACGATAATTGAAAAACAATTGATTCATTTTCGCCGGAACCTTCCACAAACATAATTAACTCTTTAATTTCATCGTTTTTTCCGCTCTTTACTAAAAATTCAACTTCTTTTCCTCCGTCATTTATTCGCATTAATTCTTCAAATTCTTTCGATTTTTTGAATTTTTTAGCAATTGATTTCATTTCGCTTCGCAAGTTTGAATCACTGGTGGAATACATTTTAAACGATGTTATACGATTGATAAAATCTACTACTTTTTTATCTTCTGAGGATAAGTTTTCTTTTTCTGTCAAATTACCAATTAAAGAAAATAAACTCTTGCTCATTGAAACTTTACTTACATTTTCTTCTTTCTCAAACTTTTCAAATGATTGAGCAAAAGAGGAAATAGAGATAAAAAGAACAGCTACAACACAAATTAATTTTTTCATGACTGATTGTTTTTTGATTAATAATAAATTGAAGACGAATCAATTGTATTATTGTAACAATCCATCTTAAAATTATTTCACTTGATTAAGAAACTCAATCAATTTTAATTCTTTCTTAATTTGTTTGATTAAAAAATAGCCAAAAACAAAGAAAAATCCATAACCACTTACCAAACAATAGATATAAAATCCGTAACTGAAATTAGCTTTAAAAGTCGGCAAAAGCATCGTAAAACCAATAAAATAGCTGATGTAAATAATTGGTGTTAGAATCAGATGAATCTTTTTACGGCCTTCATAAAATGTTTTTACTTTTTGAGTATAGTCAATCAATGATAAATCGGGTTTTATGCTTTTTAATTTTGCAGCACTATTGATTTCCAAAATAATTCTAACAATCAACATGACAATCATTATGCTCAAACCAATAGTGAGTGAATTAAAATGATGTGAATTCGTCCAAAAAAAGTAAAACAATAAAATCATAACGGTCACAGAAATAATTCCGATTGTCCAATAATGATTGCGTTTTAAGGTTTTGGTATGTTCGTTTGCTTTAGCAATTAATGCGGAAGCAGTTGTATTGAGTTTGGAATCTGATTGAGAATTCCAAATTTCTTGTATATTTTCAAATTCTTTCATTTTTGTACACATTGGGTTAAATTTTTTTTAATGCGGTGAATTCGAACACGAAGTGTTTCCTCGGTCAATCCAACTACTTGAGCAATTTCGTTGTATTCCATTCCTTCTAAAACCATCAGGATAATCATTTTTCCCATTTCATCCAATTTTTGAATACAAGCATACATTTTGCTTAATTTTTCTTCTATTTCAGGAGAATAATTTTCGGTTGCTACGTTGGGAAATTGTTCAGAATGAATTTCTTTTTTTGATGAATTCTTTCGTAAATAAACCAAACAAGTGTTTACGGTAATTCTGAAAATCCATGTACTGATGCTGGATTCATTTCTAAACGAACCCAAATGCTCCCAAACTTTTATGAAAACTTCTTGGGATGCATCGGCGGCCAAATCAGCATCGCCATTGAAATACCCTTTGCACAATCGTAAAACTTTGGGATAATGGGTTTGGAATAATTCGTTAAATTGAGCTTGCTTTTCCAAGTTAGTTTACATTTTCAGTTAGATTTTTTAAAAACCATTCCGGTTGGTCATACATTACAAAATGAGCGGCGTTTTCGGCATAAAATATCTTTACTGAAGGTAATTTTTCAAATTGTGTTTGGTAGGTTTTTTCAACAGTAGCTTTATCCGGAAAAGTGGCAGCTAGGATGACTACCGGAACTTTTATTTTAGCTATTTCTTCTCTTAAATCTAAATTGAGCATATCGATGTACCCATATACATATGTTTTTCTGTTCGATTGATTCATCATTGCTATAATGGTTGAATGCTTTTCTTTGTTTTTGCACATGAACTGAACTTGTTGTGCATTCATTCCTTTAAAAGCAACATCATCCATTTGTAACATCATTTTACTTTGTGGATTATCGTACGGAATTTTTTCACCATTGTAATTCGGAATCATCAAAGCGGCTGAGCAGGGAAGAGCATCAACGGCAATCACTTTTTTAAATAAATTAGGTTCAGTAGCGGCCAACCAATAACTCAACGTTCCTCCCAAACTGTGCCCAATTAGAGTGGGTTTATTGATTTTGTTTGACTTACTATAAGCAATAATTTCTTCTTTGATTGAGGAAAACCAAGGTGTTTCAATTGGTGCCACATCTCCAAAACCGGCAAAAGTAAAAATGTGGCATTCGTGAGTTTTAGAAAGTTCTGCAACAGTTTCGTTCCATAATTCGCCAGTGCAACCAAATCCCGGAAATAAATAAACAGGTTCTCCTTTTCCTTTAATAATTACGTTAAATGATTTTTGAGCATACATTGAAGTTACGAATGAACTTACAAGTGATAAAATAAAAAATGTAACAGTTTTCATGGTTCGTGATTTTAAAATTTTACTTTTGATTCATCACGATGAAAATTGTTACATCTTTTTGTGTTTTTTTTTATGAATGTCCGTTTTTCTTTCGCATTTTCATATTAATAAACTCCACTGCTAGTGAAAAAGCAATAGCAAAATAAAGATAACCTTTTGGAACGGCTCCTACGTGTTGTCCGACTAATTCTGCATTAGATAAGTGCATACTTTCGGTAATCAACATAAATCCGATTAAGATTAAGAAAGCCAAACCAAGGATTTGAATAGATGGATTTGCGTTTACGAAATTACCCACCGGAATAGCAAAAAGCATCATTACACCCACGGAAATTACCACTGCAGTAACCATGATATAGATAGCACCTTCAATTCCATTAGTCATACCAACAGCAGTCAAAATACTATCCACAGAGAAAATTAAGTCAATCAAAAGGATTTGAAAAATCACATTTCCAAACGATTTGGTAGCAGATTTTTTTAAGTCTTTTTCTTCATCACCTTTATGATCTACTTTCTCATGAATTTCCTTGGTACTTTTATAAATTAGAAATAAACCACCAAAAAAGAGAACCATCGCTTGACCGGTGAAACTTCCGCTAAACCAACCCCAATCAATGGTGAACCACGGAGCTTTCATAGCAATTAATACAGTAATTCCAAAAAGTAAAGCGATACGCATAAACATTGCTAAAAAAAGTCCAATACGAGTTGCTTTTTTACGTTTTTCCTCGGGTAATTTTCCGGTTACGATAGAAATGAAAATTATATTATCGATTCCTAATACAATTTCAAGAAATGTTAGGGTTAATAGGGCAACCCAAGCATCGGGATTTGCAAATACTTCCATAGATTGGTTTTGTTAATGATGTTTATACGCAATTAATTCACTTTTGTTACAACCCCTTTTTGTTTGTTGGAATCGCCTACAAAAGAATATTCAAATGTATAACTTTTTTTGTCTGTTGTTAAGATTTTCATGTGTATACCTTTTTTTTCTTTCATACCTTTTGGATGAAGTTTTTGAAGTACAAATTCGCAATCATTAATCCATCGAACAGAGGAAGAATCTGTTTTTCCTCGAAAAGTTTCTATTTGTAACGTATCATTTCGTTCAAATAGGGAAACTTCTTTTTTTCCTTCAATTTCAAGTTCAAATTGAAATTTCCCGGTTTTAAAATCGGTGCAATTTCGTTCTTGTTGGTAACAGGAAATGAATAGTAAGCTTATAAGTGGGAGAAATTTTTTCATATTAATTATTATTTTCATCAAACAAACTTTTCATGATAATTTGAATTCCTTTGAACATCAGATATACAGAAGTAATACATATTAAAATCCCCACACCTAAAACGATATAATGTATCCAAGTATGTTTATTCATAAAAGCATTGTGTATGAGAATTGGTCCCAAAAACATTAACGGAATTGCTCCAATGCTATATTTTAATCCTTTGAAAAGGAGTTCTTTACTATCCATTATTTAATAAGTTGTTAAGGTTCTGAGTGAATGAGTTTCGGAGGTTGATAATTATTTACTGTGACTGAAAATTCTCTACTGCGTTCCTCACATTACCAAACTTCTCCAACAAAACTCCTGCTTCTTCATAACTTACCGGAATTTCGCTCATAATCATTCGAATGCCACGGTCAACCAATTTATTGTTGCTCAATTGCATATCCACCATTTTGTTACCTTTTACTTTTCCTAGTTGAATCATTGTGGCGGTTGAAATCATGTTTAAAACCAACTTTTGAGCCGTTCCGGCTTTCATGCGTGAACTTCCCGTTACAAATTCCGGGCCAACCACCACTTCAATCGGGAATTGTGAAATGAGTGAAAGCGGACTCCCTTCGTTACACGTAATACAACTTGTTGGAATGTTATGTTGATTACATTTTTCCAAACCACCAATTACATACGGTGTGGTTCCGGAAGCCGCAATGCCAATAACAAAATCATTTTGATTGATGTTGAATTCCAATAAATCTTTCCAAGCTTGTTCAGTGTCATCTTCGGCAAATTCTACCGCTTTTCGAATAGCTTTGTCGCCACCGGCAATAATTCCTACTACTAAATCAAATGGAACTCCAAACGTGGGCGGACATTCCGAAGCATCTACAACACCTAATCTACCAGAAGTTCCTGCTCCGATGTAAAAAAGTCTTCCGCCGTTTTTCAACTGACTAACCACTTTTTGAACGGTTTTTTCTATTTGTGGCAACGCTTTTTCAACCGCTAATGGAACGGTTTTATCTTCATTATTAATGTTTTGCAGTAATTCGGAAACCGACATCTTTTCCAGATGTTCATAGTTGGAGGATTGTTCCGTGGTTTTAGTAAAAGACATACTTTTAATTTTCACTCAAAGATATGGGAAATTAAGATTCTTACAAAGTCACAAAGTCGCAAAAAAAAGTTAATAAATACATTTGATTTTTGTTATTGCAATTGAATTTTGTCATTGCAATTGAATTTTGCTATTTTAATGCGAATGTCCCATTTCCAATACATACGCCAATAAAAATCCCAAAACAATCATCGTGATTTTCGCTAGATTGAATTTATGCCCTTCATTACTTTCAAAAATGATAGTAGACGAAATATGGAATAAAATTCCTACCACAATGGCTGAAATTTCCTTGGAATAATGTTGAGCAAAATGCAATTGTTCCGCTAATAACGTTCCGATTGGTGTCATCAACGCAAATGAAAACATAAAGGCAAAAACCATCATTTTATTCATCTTAGCATTCACAAAAAACAGTGTCAAAATAATGGCGATAGGGAAGTGGTGCACCGCAATTCCGTATGCCAAATTAGTGTTTTCGTGAATAGGAAATCCTTCTAACAACGCGTGAATACATAAACTGATAAATAGCAACCAAGGAATTTGATGTACTTCATTGTTTTCGTCGGTATGAACATGAACGTGACCGTGTTCGGCTCCTTTTGAGAAAAATTCTAAGACTATTTGGAACAAAATTCCAATCATAATAAAAACACCAACCGGAATACTTGAGTGCACATGTTCACCTTCGTGCACATGATGGGAATCTTCAAATAACTCAGGAAGCAAATGCAGAACCGTTAGCGAAAGCAAAAAAGCTCCACTAAAAGCAAGTAATAATTTGATATTTTTTTTCTTCTGTGGTTTTAAAAATAAGGCGATTAAAAACCCCAAAACAACAGCCGAAAAAGTAATGATATACTGCATTATTTAAAGATCAAAATTAAACGTTCAGATTGTGTTTTGTAGAATTTTCGAAGCTTATAATCCCCAAAAACATCCAATAAATAAATTCCGGCTTCTTCCATCATTTTTTCAAAATCCGTTAATCGCAGAGCTTGCACCTTTTCAGTAAAATGAAATGCTTGTCCTTTATCCGAAAACGAAATTTCTTTATAAATATGATTGTCTTTTTCATAACGTTTGATGTGAAAATCAATTCCATCAACCGTTTTTGTTTCTTCCGGAATTAAGTTTTCCAATACAAAATCCACATTCATAAAATCAATCACAGCAAATCCGTATTCTGTTAAGCTGTCGCGAATAGCTTTTAACGTGATTAAATTATCAGCATCATCCTCAAAATAGCCAAAACTAGTAAATAAATTGAAAATGGCATCAAACTTCTCTTCAAATGAAATCCGCATGTCATGAACTACAAAATGTAATTTTTCATTAGCAGATTTAGATGCTTCCTTAATGCTATTCTCAGATAAATCGGCTCCGGTTACATCATAACCCAATTGATTTAAATAAATCGAATGACGTCCTTTTCCACAGGCTAAATCCAATATTTTGGATTCTTCCGGTAAATTCAAATAATGGGTTAAATTATCCATAAATACCTGAGCTTCTTCATAATCTCGGTCCTTATAAAGAATATGATAATAGGGGGTATCAAACCAAGAGGCATACCAATCATCAGTAACTGGTGATGAGTTTTGGGTTATGGGTGGTTTCGATTCTGACATTAATTGGTTAGATACTTTAAGAACATGCAAATTTAGTGTATTTTTGCCAAGTTTTACAGTTTTATACAATCATGGAGAAGAATTTTAAGATGGTAGCCAAGACCTTTTTTGGTTTTGAAGAAATTTTAGCGAAAGAAGTACAGCAATTAGGTGGACAAGATGTGCAAATCGGAACCCGTGTTGTAACTTTTTTTGGTGATAAAGGTTTTATGTATAAAGCTAATTTATCGTTGCGTACAGCACTTAAAATTTTAAAACCAATCAAAGGATTTAAAGTCTTTAACGAAAGAAGTTTATATGATGGCATTTCAAGTATTGATTGGAGTCTATTTATGAACGAAAAGCAGACTTTTGTAGTGGATGTAACTCTCTATTCGGAAGCGTTTAACAACTCACAATTTGTTGCTTTAAAAACCAAAGATGCGATTGTAGATCAATTTCGTGAAAAAACCGGCGTTCGTCCGAGTATAGATAAAGATTTTCCGGATTTGCGAATACATATTCATTTAGACCGCGATCAATGTACCGTTTCTTTGGATACTTCCGGAGATTCGTTGCATTATAGAGGTTATCGTTCTGCCACTAATATTGCTCCAATTAATGAAGTATTAGCAGCCGGAATGTTGATTCTTTCCGGTTGGGATGGAAAATCACATTTTCTCGATCCCATGTGTGGAAGCGGAACCATTTTAGCAGAAGCCGCCATGATTGCGTGTAACATCCCTGCCAATATTAACCGAAAAGAGTTTGCATTTGAAAAATGGAATGATTGGGACAATGATTTATTTGACCAAATTATTGATAGTTTAATGAAAAAGACGAGAGAGTTTCATTACACGATAAAAGGTTACGACAAAGCTACAAGTGCCGTTCGTAAAGCCCAAGATAATATTCAGAACGCCAATTTGGATGATTACGTTACGATTGAGCAGAAAGACTTTTTTGAAACGGAAAAACAAACCGAAGGTCCACTTCACATGGTTTTCAATCCGCCTTATGGTGAACGTTTGGATATTGAAATGGAACGATTTTATAGAGAAATTGGCGATACGTTCAAACAAGGTTACCCCAATACACAAGCTTGGTTCATCACAGCCAATTTAGAAGCGTTGAAATTTGTGGGATTAAAACCTTCCCGAAAAATCAAATTATTCAATGGAAAATTAGAAGCGAGATTGTTGAAATATGATATTTATGAAGGAAGTAAACGAACGAAATTTCAGAATAGAGAAGGGGAGTAATTAAATCACTTTCACACCCGCATCACAAACCTTAGAAACATACACATCAAATCCGATTCCGGTATTGGTATAGATTTGCTTCATTTGGTTCGCTACATTTTCAGCGGTTTCTTTTCCTTTACTCATCGCAAAAATAGAAGGTCCTGATCCTGAAATTCCACAACCTAACGCACCGTTTTCTAATGCTACTTTTTTAATTACATCAAATTCCGGGATTAAGTTTTTTCGATAAGGTTCCGCAACTACGTCTTGCAAACATCGGCTCATCAAACCATAATCTTCGGTGTATAATCCGCTGATGAATCCACCCAAATTTCCCCATTGTGTGATGGCTGTTTTCAATGGAATTTCTTTCGGTAAAATTTTCCTTGAATCAGATGTTTTAACTTCAATATGCGGATGAATGATAGTCATATAGATATCCTTCGGACTTTTAATTTTGATGACTTCCAATGGATCATAACCACGAACCAAGGTAAATCCACCTAATATTGCAGGGGCAACATTATCGGCATGATAACTTCCGCTGGCTAAAAATTCGCCTTCCATCGCAAATGGAATCAACTCTTTTCGAGGTAACGGATTGCTTAAGATTTCATTGATTCCCACCACAACTCCGGCTGCACTGGCAGAACTGCTTCCTATTCCGCTTCCGGCTTTGATTTTTTTGTGGATTTCAATCTCGAATCCAAACTCTAAATCCAAATGATTTAATAAGGCCATTCCGGCAACGCCTGCTACATTTTTTTCGGTTTCAAGAGGCAAATCAGCTCCGGTTATTTTGGTAATCCGAAGTCCTTTTTGGTCACTTTTTCGAATTATCATTTCGTCCCCAATGCCTTCTAGACATAAGCCTAATACATCAAATCCACAGGATAAGTTGGCTACGGTGGCGGGACAGAATATTTTTATTTGGTTCATTTTTTTCTGAGTTACTGAGTTGCTGAGTAGTTGAGATTCTGAGTTAAAGCTCTGAATTTAAAAACTCAGGCACTCAGATTCTCAGCTACTCAGTAACTTTTTTTTATACATTTCCAATCCGAATCACATCCGCAAAAATACCCGAAGCAGTTACAGCAGCACCGGCACCGGCTCCTTTGATTATCAAAGGTTGATCTACATAACGATCGGTGAAAAATTCAACGATATTATCTTTTCCTTCCAAATTATAAAACGGACTTTCCTTTGGAATGAATTGCAAACCAACACTGGCTTTTCCGTTATCGAATTTAGCGACAAATTTCAATCGGCAGTCTTTTTCTTTTGCTTCTTTCAATAAATTTTCAAAATGATTGGCATGTTTGATTAACGATTTGAAGAAGTCTTCATTGTTGGTAGTATCCATACATTCTTTGGGTAAGAACGAAATATTTTCGATGTCTTCCATTTCCATTTGATAACCGCTTTCGCGAATGAGAATTAGAATTTTGCGAGCGACATCCACACCACTTAAATCAATTTTTGGGTCAGGCTCCGTGAATCCTTGTACGCCTGCTTCTTTCACCACATCATGAAAATTGTAGGTTTCACTGAAATTATTAAAAATAAAGTTCAAACTTCCGGATAAAACCGCTTGAATTTTATGGATTCGATCTCCGGAAGCTATCAAATGTTTTAACGTATCAATAATGGGTAAACCTGCACCTACATTGGTTTCAAACAAAAAGGGTGCATTGTACTTTCGCGACAAGCGTTTTAGATTCAAATAATTATCGTATTCTGATGAACAAGCAATTTTGTTGCAAGTTACTACTGCAATATTTTTACGAAGATACTGTTCATAGGTTTTTGAAACTTCAGCATTTGCAGTAATATCTACAAAAATACTGTTGCGAAGGTTGAGGGCTTTTGTTTTTTCAATAAAATCAGCTTTTGAAGCTTTTTCACCACCATCTAAAGCAGTTTTCCAATCTTTTAAGGCAATTCCTTCTTCCTCAAAAAGCATTTTTCTGGAATTAGAAAGAGCAATTACTCGTAGATTTATTTTTAAATTTTCTTTTAAGAATTTCTTTTGCTGGTGAATTTGTTCGATGAATTTTTCACCTACATTACCAACGCCCATTACAAACAAATTCAATTGTTTGGTTTGTTCTTCAAAAAAGCGTTCGTGTAGCGTATTCAACGCTTTTTTAACATCATTTTCATTGATTACCACAGAAATATTTCTTTCCGAAGCACCTTGGGCAATGGCACGAATATTTACGTTGTTTTTACCTAACGTACTGAACATTTTACCGCTTATTCCTTGGTGGTTTTTCATTTGTTCGCCCACCAACGCCACGATGCACAAATCTTTTTCTACCACACATGGATTGATTTTTTGTTGTGCAATTTCCAATTCAAAGGTTTTATCAATTGAATTTTTTGCTAAATCAGCATCGGCATTCAAAATTCCGATACAAATGGAATGTTCTGATGATGCTTGTGTGATAAAAATGACATTGATGGCATGATTGGAAAGCACCTCGAATAAACGCTTTGAAACACCGGCAACACCCACCATTCCTGAACCTTCTAACGTTATTAAGCTGATTTTATCAATATGCGAAATTCCCTTAATCGGATTTCCGTTTGGATTGGATTCTGAAGAAATAAACGTTCCATAAGCTTCCGGTTCAAAGGTGTTTTTTATCCAAATCGGGATGTTTTTGCTTAAAACCGGTTGGATGGTCGGGGGATAAAGCACCTTAGCACCAAAGTGTGAAAGTTCCATTGCTTCTTCGTAGGTGATTTTTTCGATAGGTTGAGCTTGTTTTACGATTTTCGGATTGGCGGTAAACATTCCATTTACATCTGTCCAAATCTCCAATTCTTTTACTTTTAATGCAGCGGCTACAATTGCAGCGGTATAATCAGAACCACCTCTGCCTAAAGTTGTGGTGTTATTACTCGTGGATGAAGCAATAAATCCAGGAATAACAGTCACTTGCGTAGCATTATCTGAAAAATAATTGCGGATATTTTTGTTTGTGATTTCAAAATAAACTTCGGCTTTTCCAAAGTTATTGTTGGTTTTAATCAATTCACGACTATCTTTAAAAGTACTATTTGCCAACTTTTGTTTCATCGCTTCAGCAATGATGTAAGAGGAAAGTAGTTCTCCAAAACTGACAATCATATCCGATGTTCTAGCAGTTAATTCACCCAACAAATAACAGCCATCTAATAGAGTTTCTAATAGTGAAATATTCTTTTTGCAATAATGCAACAAAGCTGTTTGTTCGTTTGCAGGAATTAATTCTTTAATGGCTTCGAGGTGTTTTTTTTCGATTTGCAAAACGACATCTCGGTACGAATCATCTTTTGAGGATGCTTTTTGTGCTGCGGATAAAAGCAAATCGGTTACTCCACTGAAAGCAGAAACAGCAACAATCAGCTTATCTTCTTTTGATTTTTGTTCAACAATTTCGAGAACTAACTTTATATTCTGAGCATTGGCAACCGAAGTTCCGCCGAATTTTAATACCTTCATTTGATTATTTTTTAATGGAATACATGAATTTTATTTTATTCTTTCGAATAAGCAAAGCTTAGGATGATATGTGAAAATTATACCCCGAATGGGGTTGTAGTTGTAGAAGATGTGCCAAAAGAATTTCCATTCAACAAATTGAAGGAAGGATTTAAATAAAATATGTTCTTTTGTGATTTCATCTGAAACAAATGTAATAAATTTACGTAAAGAAAAAAGGAAATTCAAACTTTTACGAATACTTCAATAAACTTTCTATTCCGATAACAGATGAAAATTTTTAATGCAGAAAAAATCAAAGAACTTGATAAATTGACAATTGAAACTCAAAAAATCACTTCTTTGGAGTTGATGGAGCGAGCTGCCTTACAAGCCTTTTTGTGGTTGGTCAATCATTTTCATGATAAAAAAACAGTTTATCATATTTTTTGTGGTGTGGGAAACAATGGCGGAGACGGCTTGGTGATTGCCCGAATGTTGAAACAAAATTATTTTGAGGTGCATGTTTATGTTGTGCCTTTCAGTGAAAAGTTTTCGAATGATTTTGATTCAAACTTAGAGCGATTAAAAGAATGTAATTTAACGTATGAAGTTATTAAAGCGGACTCTGAATTTCCTGATATAGCAGAAAATCATATTATTATTGATGCTATTTTCGGTATTGGATTGACTAGAGTAATGGACAGTTGGTTGCAATTACTTATTCAAAAAATTAATTATCATCAATCTTTCACCGTTTCGATTGATGTTCCTTCTGGATTGTTTTTAAATCAAAAAACGAATCTTGCCATACATTCTGATGTTGTGTTAACTTTTCAATTACCGAAGTTGGCTTTTTACCTTCCTGACAATGAAAATTTTATAAATGAAATTGTGTTACTTCCTATTGATTTGGATGAAAAAGCAATTGAGTTCATTCCATCGAATTATTTTTACACTAATTTGAATGAAATTAAAAAGCGATACAAACCCATTTCAAAATTTTCACACAAAGGCACGCAAGGTCATGTTTTATTAATCGGAGGATGTTTCGGAAAAATTGGAGCAATGGTTTTGGCTTCTCAAGCAACTTTACGCTCAGGATGCGGTTTAGCAACTGTATTTATACCTAAATGTGGTTATGAGATTTTACAAACTGCTACACCTGAAGCTATGGTTATTACGGATGAAAGCTATCACAGAATAAGTAATATTGCATTTAATTTTCAGCCCAAAGCGATTGGAATTGGGATGGGTATTGGTCAAGATGTAGCAACCGCAGAGGCTATTTTTGACTTTTTAAAAAATAATTCCATTCCGTTGGTAATTGATGCAGATGCGTTGAACATCCTTTCAGAACATCAAGAATGGCTGAATTTACTGCCGAAAAATTCCATCTTAACACCGCATCCCAAAGAATTAGAACGATTGATTGGAAAATGGAATGACGATTTTGACAAAATTGAAAAGGTAAAAGCATTTGCCAAAACGTATCATTTAGTGGTTTTAATCAAAGGTGCTTTTACCTTAATTATTGATGAGAAAAACGTGTTTGTGAATTCTTCCGGAAACCAGGCTTTGGCAACCGGGGGAAGTGGCGATGTGTTATCCGGGATGATTACGAGCTTTCGTGCTCAAGGCTATTCTGCTGTTGATGCTGCTCTTTTAGGGGTTTATTTTCATGGACGAACGGCTGATATTGCTATGAACGATATGGGTTATGAAGGTTTTATAGCTTCGGATATTATTAAATATTTGGGTAAAGTATTTTTAGAGTTGAAAAATTAAACCACTAAAAAATTTAGGAAAATTAAGTTGACTAAATCTTAATTTTCCTAAATTTCTTAATGGTTCAAAAAAATGGTTTATACTACAAACCAACTTCCTTAAGCAACTCTTTTAATTTGGCATCAGATGGTCTTGGAGCATCAGCATTAACGATTTTACCTTCAGTATCAATCAAAATAAATCTAGGTATACCATCGATGGCATAATTTTTTACAAAATCAGATTTCCAGTCGTTATCTGCAAACAATTGAATGCCTTTTAATTCTTTGTCAGCCACCATTTTTTTCCATTTTTCATGATCTTTTTTATCATCAATTGAAATACTGACAAATTCTATATTTTTTCCGTGGTATTCTTTTTCAACTTCTTTCAAAGCCGGAATTTCACCAATACATGGTCCGCACCAAGTGGCCCAAACATCAATGTAAACGAATTTTCCTTTTAAACTTTCTAAAGAAGTTTTTCCACCATTGATATTTTCATAATCAAAAGTAGGTGAGGGTGAACCTTTTACTAACTTTTTTAACGTTTCATATTTTAAAGTTGTTTCATTATTAAAAACAGAATCAATAGAATGTTTCATTAATCCTTTGTAAATCACGTCAATATTTTTGGCTGAAAGATTCATTTCATAAACCATATTTTTAGTTAATTCACTTCGAATTATTTTACATGTAATGGTGTTAAGTTTTTCCATTCCTTTATCAAAGGGGGTTTTGTCTTGAGATGGAGTCCCATACATAATACGTTGAAAAATACCACCAATTAACGTTCGATACGAATAAGAGTGTTTAAAAGTTTCTTCATCATTCATATCAAAATCATCTCCCGCTTTTGGAAAAGTATCACTGGTTTTAAATTCTTTATTATTAATCGCATAGCCATGATAGGGTGCATATTGCTCTTGATATTTTAAAGCCAAAATTTCGATTTCCTTTTTTTCATTTTTGATAAATCGCTCGTTTTTTATGGAAGAAGATGTCAGTTTTTCAAGCATACTTTTTTTAATTGTCTCTATATTTTTTAAAAAAACTTGTTCTTCATCTGAATAGATTTTCATGACATTTTCAAAGTTGGATTGGTCACCGTATTTGGATTCAATAAGTTTATTTTTTTGTATAAGATAATTGTTTTCATCTTTTCCAATACCTTTATAACTCATCGAATTAATAAAATCGTCTGCTTTAGTTTCCAGTTGAAGTTGAAAACCTTTTTCCAAATACACATAAAATGATTTTTCATCCGTCAAAATCAAATAATACATTCCTTCATAAGGCAAATCAAGAGTATCAGAAAAGGTACCGTTGGATTGAAGCGGAATTTTTTTTGAAAAATTGATCCCTTCCAATTCAATTTCTTTTACATCTGTTCCTTTAATTGTTCCGGAAACAGTTGTTATTATTTCTTTTTCTTGACATGAAATAAAGCCAATCAATAAGAGTAACACAATAAATTTTTTCATAGTTAAAAGTTTAGATGCTCAAAAGTAAGCAAATCATTTTATTTTTTGTTATTAAAAAATCCACAATTAAGTTGCATTTATGCAAACGTTTGCGGAATTTTGAAACCTCAACCAAACAATAGATGGACCATTATCATTATATCAGTTCCGATGTGCTTTCATTGGATACTATCAATCAAATTTTAATAGAGAATAAATCGTTGGCGTTATCGGAAGAGGCGAAAGTCAATATCCAAAAATGCCGTGATTATTTAGATAAAAAAATGCAATCGCAAACCGATCCGATTTATGGTATCAATACCGGATTTGGATCATTGTGTAATGTAAAAATTTCGAATGAAAATCTTTCTCAACTACAAGAAAACTTGGTTAAATCGCATGCTTGCGGAACAGGGGAGAAAGTCCCCAATCCGATTGTGAAATTGATGTTGTTGCTTAAAATTCAGTCCTTGAGTTACGGTAATTCAGGTGTTCAATTGGAAACGGTGGAACGTTTGATTGATTTTTATAACCATGATATTATACCGGTAATTTATACGCAAGGTTCTTTAGGTGCATCGGGTGATTTGGCTCCATTAGCTCATTTGAGTTTACCATTACTAGGTGAAGGTGAAGTATATTATGAAGGTAAGAAAGTCCATTCAAAAGAAGTGCTTGCACACTTCAATTGGAAACCTATAGTTTTGCAATCCAAAGAAGGTTTGGCTTTGTTAAACGGAACGCAGTTTATGAGTGCTTATGGTGTTTATATTTTATTAAAATCGAATCAATTATCCTATTTAGCCGATTTAATCGGTACCATTTCTTTGGAAGGTTTTGATGGAAGAATTGATCCGTTCAACGAGTTAATTCATCTTGTTCGTCCGCACAAAGGTCAGATTGAAACGGCTCAACGTATTACCGAATTTTTAGAAGGAAGTCAAATTATCAATCAGAAGAAAACACACGTTCAAGATCCATATTCCTTCCGTTGTATGCCACAAGTGCATGGAGCGTCAAAAGATGCAATGGATTATGTGAAAAGAGTTTTTAAAACAGAAATTAATTCTGTAACCGATAATCCAAATGTTTTTGTTGGCGAAGATATAATTGTTTCCGGTGGGAATTTTCACGGACAACCGTTGGCTTTGGCGTTAGATTTCTTAGGAATAGCATTGGCTGAATTAGGAAGTATTTCAGAAAGAAGAACGTACCAGTTAATTTCCGGTCTGCGAGGTTTGCCTGCTTTTTTGGTTGATAATCCAGGTTTAAATTCCGGTTTTATGATTCCGCAGTACACGGCTGCAAGTATCGTAAGTCAGAATAAACAATTGGCAACTCCTGCTAGTATTGATAGTATTGTATCCAGTAACGGTCAAGAAGATCATGTGAGTATGGGTGCAAATGCAGCGACAAAATGTTTCAAAATTATTGAAAATTTAGAACGCATTTTAGCCATTGAATTGATGAATGCTTCGCAAGCAATTGAGTTTAGAAGACCTTTGAAATCCAGTACATTTATTGAGCAGTTTTTGAAATCGTATCGTTCGGAAGTTTCGTTTGTCAAAGAAGATCGCATTTTGCATTATGATATTGAAAATTCGATTGCTTTTTTAAGGAGTTTTGAAATTGAGGTGCAGTAATAGTCTTTAGTTCATTTTTTACACTTATTATCATTCAAGTTGAATGAAAAATATAAAATCCAGAAAAGTAGAGTTCCTTCTATTAATCTTTGGTGAAGTCCTTTATATATCGATTTAAAATCTTGAAATAAGATTATAATTAATGTAAGGCTTAAAATAGTTAATAAAAATGTGATGTAAGAAAATGATTTGTTGATAGACCATTTTTTTGAAGCCAGAAAAATCATAAAGTATAAAAAAGGTAAAAAAAGATAAAAAAGACCTCCGGTAATATTATGTATTATTTGAGATAAACTTGGGTTTATATTTTCAGGATTACAACCTTTGTCACAATAAAAAATACTGCAAATGATTGTACCTAATCCGTATAAAATTATAAAACCAAACATTCCTATATCTGAAAAAATTGATTTAGGTTGGATTTTCCATGCATAAAAAAAGAATAGACTTAAAAAAATTCCACTAGGAATAAAACCCAACCATCTTAGATAGAATCCATATTTTGCATCAATAGCATAAGATTCGCTAATAAATTGTGAAATATGACTATAGTCCGGATATATATAACCAGCGATTATTGTGGTAAAAGTGAATAAAGTTAGTCCAAGCCAAGCAAACAACTTTGAAAATTTATCCATTTTATTTTTGTTTAAAATTTTTCTCAATGGCCTTGATCATTTCGCCTGCAATATCTTTGTTAGTAGCTCCTTCAATTCCTTCTAAACCCGGGGAGGAGTTTACTTCCAACAAAAGCGGCCCTTTGCTGGAACGTATAATATCTACTCCGGCTACTTTTAAGCCCATGGCTTTGGCTGCTTTGATGGCGATAACTTTTTCTTCTTTGGTAGGTTTTATTACTGTAGCCGTTCCACCTAAATGAATATTAGCTCTAAATTCTCCGGCTAAAGCTTCTCGTTGAATAGCTGCGACTACTTTTCCGTCTATCACAAACAAACGCAAATCTTTTCCATTTGCCTCTTTTATGAATTCTTGAACCAAAATATTAGCATTTAAACTTTTAAAAGCATTAATCACACTTTCTGCTGCTTTTTTGGTCTCAGCCAAAACAACTCCTTTTCCTTGTGTTCCTTCTAAAAGTTTTACAATTAATGGTGTTCCGCCAACCATTTTAATCAAATCATCGGTATCTAAGGGAGAATTGGCAAATCCGGTAGTCGGAATGTCAATCCCATTATTCAAAAGTAATTGCAATGAATACAATTTATCCCGTGATTGCGTAATTGCGGAAGAAGAATTCAAACAAAAAATCTTTAACGCTTCAAATTGGCGGGTTAACGCACAACCATAAAACGTAATATTCGGGCGAATTCTTGGAATAACCGCATCCAATTCATTTAAAATTTTTCCTCCACGGTAATGAATTTCAGGAGTATCTGCATCCAATTTCATATAACATTCTTTGATGTTAAGAAATTGCATTTCGTGACCTCGACGTTCACCGGCTTCCATGATTCTTTTGTTGCTGTATAATTCGGGATTGCTCGCTAAAAGTCCGATTTTTAATCCTTTTTTTTCATTGAGTACTTCGGGATATAAATCCTTCAGTTTGTCTGATGAAGTTTCACCTAACAAATATTTTTGTTCTGGGTCAACCAACGCTCTTCCGCTCATGGCTTCACGACCTAATAACATTCGGAAACCCATGGAATCACGATTGGTCAATGTCATTTCGATTGTCCAACTTAATTCGCCCAATTGTAATTGTGATTGAATCACAAAACGTTGTTCACGAAATCCACTAGAACTTTTTACGATTCGTTTATCAATTAAAGGTGCTTGACAATGAATAATGGTTTTTACATTATTTTGAATCGGATTAATATCGAATTTGACCCAATGTTCTCCCTCTTTTATAAACGGACTGATATTGATAGCATGTAAGGCAGAAGTTTTGGCACCTGAGTCTACACGAGCTTTGATGGTAGGAATTCCTAATTCGGGAAAAGAACACCATTCTTCACTACCTAAAATTAATTTGTTGTCTAACATTTTTTGATGATGATAATTAAAAAAAAACCACGAATTCACAACATAAAAGTAATTTATTTGTGAATTCGTGGCGTTATGAAAAGATTATATTTAACTCGTTGGCTTTTCGGCCTTTTTAATTTTAACCGAAAGTTCTTCTGAATTGTCTTCTAAATCCATAAAGATTTCATCTCCTTCATTGATTTTTGAAGTAATGATTTCTTCGGCAAGAGCATCTTCCACATATTTTTGGATTGCTCTTTTTAGGGGTCGTGCTCCAAACTGTTTATCAAAACCTTTTTCAGCAATGTAGGCTTTGGCTTTATCTGATAAATTTAGCGTATAACCTAAATCTTTGATACGAGCATATAATTTTTTTAATTCGATATCAATAATCAAATTAATGTGTTCTTGTTCTAACGGATTAAAAACAATAACATCATCAATACGATTCAAAAATTCAGGGGCAAAAGTTTTCTTCAAAGCATTTTCGATAACGCTTTTTGAATGGTCATCAGCTTGTGAAACTTTTGCAGCCGTTCCAAAACCAACACCTTGTCCAAAATCTTTTAATTGACGAGCTCCCACATTAGAAGTCATGATGATAATCGTATTTCTAAAATCGATTTTTCTACCCAAACTATCGGTTAAATAACCATCATCCAACACTTGTAGCATCATGTTGAAAACGTCGGGATGAGCTTTTTCAATTTCATCCAATAGCACCACACAATAAGGTTTACGACGCACTTTTTCAGTTAATTGTCCGCCTTCTTCATAACCCACATATCCCGGAGGAGCACCAATTAATCTGGAAATGGCAAATTTTTCCATGTATTCGCTCATGTCAATACGCACTAAAGCATCTTCAGAATCAAATAATTCTTTAGCAATAACTTTTGCTAATTGGGTTTTCCCAACTCCGGTTTGTCCTAGGAAAATAAAAGAACCAATCGGACGATTCGGATCTTTTAATCCGGCACGATTACGTTGAATGGAGCGAGCAATTTTCATGACCGCTTCATCTTGACCAATTACCTTTCCTTTGATTAACTCGGGTAAATGAGCCAATTTATTGCTTTCGGTTTGAGCAATTCTGTTAACAGGAATGCCTGTCATCATTGAAACTACATCGGCTACATTATCTTCGGTAACGGTAATTCTATTGTTTTTAGAATCAATTTCCCATTGTTCTTGAGCAATAGCTAAGTCTTTTTCGATACGTTTTTCATCATCTCGCAACTTGGCAGCTTCTTCGTATTTTTGTTTTTTAACGACGGTGTTTTTCAATTCACGAACATCTTCCAATTGTTTTTCGAGTTCTAAAATTTGTTTCGGTACTTCAATATTGGTAATGTGCACGCGTGAACCCGCTTCGTCTAAGGCATCAATTGCTTTGTCCGGTAAAAATCGGTCTGACATATAACGACTGGTTAATTTTACACATGCATCAATTGCTTCCGGAGTATATCTCACACTGTGATGATCTTCGTACTTACCTTTAATATTATTCAAAATAGTAATAGTCTCTTCAACAGAAGTAGGTTCAACAATTACCTTTTGAAAACGTCTCTCCAAAGCTCCATCTTTTTCAATATATTGACGATATTCATCCAGTGTAGTTGCACCAATACATTGTATTTCGCCTCGAGCTAAAGCGGGCTTAAACATGTTGGATGCATCCAAAGAACCGGTTGCACCACCGGCACCCACGATAGTATGAATTTCATCAATAAAAAGAATGATATCATCATTTTTTTCTAGCTCATTCATCACCGCTTTCATGCGTTCTTCAAACTGACCACGGTATTTTGTTCCGGCAACTAAACTTGCTAAATCAAGTGTTACTACTCGTTTATTGAATAAAATTCGAGAGACTTTCTTTTGGATGATTCGTAATGCTAAACCTTCTGCAATAGCTGATTTACCAACACCTGGTTCACCAATTAGTAATGGATTGTTTTTCTTTCTACGGCTCAGAATTTGAGAAACACGTTCAATTTCTTTTTCTCGACCCACAACAGGATCAAGTTTTCCTTCTTCTGCTAATTCGGTTAAATCACGACCAAAATTATCCAGAACAGGGGTTTTAGACTTTTTATTGGTTTTTCCGGCCGGATTGTTAAAACTTCCTTCTTTTAAACTGTCATCTTGTCCTGAATCATCATTAAACGATTCATTTTTAGGAAAGCTGTCAGTATATTCGTCTTCGTTGTTATTAGGTATCATATTTAAGTATTGTTCTTTAGCTGTATCATAATCGATTTTCAGCTTGTTAAGTAATTTGGTTGTAGGATCGTTTTCGTTCCTTAAAATACAGAGCAAAAGATGTGCCGTACTTATTGATGAACTTTGAAAAACTTTGGCTTCTAAAAAAGTAGTTTTCAAAGCTCTTTCCGCCTGACGCGTCAAATGCAGATTCTTTTTATCGTTACCTATTTCAGTAATTGGGTTTGGTGGACTAAGGATTTCAACTTTTTTTCGTAAATAATCTAAATCCACGTCTAAATTAGTAAGAATAGAAATTGCTTTTCCGTTGCCGTCTCTCAAAATGCCAAGCATCAAATGTTCTGTGCCAATAAAATCATGACCTAAACGAAGAGCTTCCTCTTTACTGAAGGTTATAACATCTTTTACTCTTGGAGAAAAATTATCATCCATAGCTTTTTTTTAATGGTAAATTTAATAAATATTCAGACCAAAAACAAAAATCATTCCGAACCGAATCTATTGTCAGCTAATTGACAAAAAAAAAATGAAAAATAAAAGCCAAAAAGGTGTATAATTATCAACTAAAAAAGGTGTAGATTTTGTTAATAAATCGTTGAAATTACTATGTAAAAAAGCTTCCAAAAAGCCTAAAAATTCGTATATTGGCACGTTTGAAATAGCTATAAATTTAATATTTAAATACTTATGTCTGAAGGAGAAAAATTAATTCCTATTAACATTGAGGATGAGATGAAATCAGCGTACATCGACTATTCGATGTCAGTAATTGTTTCCAGAGCATTACCGGATGTTAGAGATGGTTTAAAGCCAGTACACCGTAGAGTTCTTTACGGAATGTATGATTTAGGAGTTTTTTCAAATAGAGCTCACAAAAAATCCGCAAGAATTGTTGGAGAAGTTTTAGGTAAATATCACCCACACGGAGATTCATCTGTTTATGATGCGATGGTTCGTATGGCTCAAGAATGGAGTTTACGATACTTATTAGTGGATGGTCAAGGTAACTTTGGTTCGGTTGACGGAGATAGTCCGGCAGCGATGCGTTATACTGAAGCCAGAATGCAAAAGATTTCAGAAGAAATCATGGCCGATATTGAAAAAGAAACGGTTGATTTTCAATTGAACTTTGACGATACTTTGTATGAGCCAAAAGTAATGCCGACCAAAATTCCTAATTTATTAGTGAATGGAGCATCGGGTATTGCTGTTGGTATGGCTACAAATATGCCACCTCACAATTTAACAGAAGTAATTGACGGTACGTTAGCCTATATTGATAATAATGAAATCGAGATTGACGAATTGATGAATTTTGTAAAAGCTCCTGATTTTCCAACCGGAGGTATCATTTATGGTTATGAAGGCGTTCGTGAAGCATTTAAAACAGGTAGGGGTCGTATTGTGATGCGAGCAAAAACCTCTTTTGAAGAAAGTAATGGAAGAGAGGCAATTATTGTTACTGAAATTCCTTATCAAGTGAATAAAGCGGATATGATTAAAAAAACCGCTGACTTAGTAAATGATAAAAAAATCGAAGGAATTTCAAATATTAGAGATGAATCCGATAGAAATGGTATGCGAATCGTTTATGAATTAAAACGAGATGCTGTACCTAATGTTGTTTTAAATACCTTATATAAGTTTACACAATTACAATCTTCGTTTAGTGTAAATAATATTGCTTTAGTCAATGGTCGTCCGCAAATGTTGAATTTGAAAGATTTGATTCATTATTTTGTGGAACACCGTCATGATGTAGTAGTAAGAAGAGCTCAATTTGATTTACGTAAAGCAGAAGAAAGAGCTCACATTTTAGAAGGTTTAATCATTGCATCAGATAATATTGATGAGGTAATTGCCTTAATTCGTGGTTCAAAAGATGGTGATGAAGCCCGCACAAAATTGATTGAACGCTTTTCTTTAACTGAAATTCAAGCACGTGCAATTGTTGAAATGCGTTTGCGTCAACTAACCGGATTAGAACAAGATAAGTTGCGTGCCGAGTATGAGGAAATCATGAAATTGATTGCTTATTTAAGAGATTTATTAGCAAATAAAGACTTGAGAATGCAAGTAATCAAAGATGAATTGATTGAAATGCGTGATAAATATGGTGATGCAAGACGTTCTGTTATTGAATATTCAGGTGGTGATGTAAGTATTGAAGATTTAATTGCAGATGAAAATGTGGTCATTACAATTTCTCATGCCGGTTACATTAAACGTACCAATTTATCTGAATACAAAACACAAAATAGAGGAGGAGTAGGTCAAAAAAGTGCAGGAACAAGAGATCAAGATTTCTTAGAGCATTTATTTGTAGCTACCAATCATCAATATATGTTATTCTTCACTCAAAAAGGGAAATGTTTCTGGATGCGTGTGTATGAAATTCCGGAGGGTAGTAAAACGTCAAAAGGAAGAGCGATTCAAAACTTAATCAATATAGAAAATGACGATAAAGTAAAAGCATTCATCTGTACGCAAGATTTGAAAAACGAAGAATATATCAATAGTCATTATGTGATTATGGCTACTAAACAAGGACAAGTGAAAAAGACGTTGTTGGAGCAATATTCTCGTCCGAGAGTGAATGGAATAGCGGCTATAACAATTAAAGAAGATGATGAATTATTAGAAGCAAAATTAACCAACGGAAAAAGCCAAATTTTAGTAGCAGTCAAATCCGGAAAATTGGTTCGATTTGAAGAAAGTAAAACCCGTCCAATGGGTAGAAGTGCTTCCGGAGTCCGAGGAATTACCTTGGCTGATGATAAAGATGAAGTGATTGGCATGGTTTCTGTTAATGACATGAACAGCGAAATTTTAGTTGTTTCAGAAAACGGTTACGGAAAACGGTCTTCATTAGAAGATTATAGAATCACCAACCGAGGTGGAAAAGGAGTGAAAACGCTTAATATTACGGATAAAACCGGAAAATTGGTGTCCATTAATAATGTGACAGATGCTGATGACTTGATGATTATCAATAAATCAGGATTGACCATTAGAATGGAAGTTTCAGATTTACGCGTAATGGGAAGAGCTACACAAGGTGTTCGTTTAATCAATATCAAAGGAAACGATTCAATTGCTGCGGTAACTAAAGTAATGAAAGAAGAAGCAGCCGAAGAAGTAGAATTTGAGGATGTAACTGCTGCTGTAACAGGTGAAGCAATTAAAAATGATAATTCAACTGTTGAATATGATGATGACTTCACTGAAGATGACGACGAAAACAAAGATAACCAAGAATAAATATTAATTAAATTAACTGTAAAATGAAAAGTAGATACATCATTTCTACCTTTGCTTTGCTATTAAGTATGGGGTCATATGCTCAAAAAGACCAAATAAAAGCATTGGAGAAAGCTATCAAGAATTTTGAACCTGCAACTGTTAAAAATGCTATTAAGTCAGTTGAAGATGTAATATCAAATGCAACCGATCAAGAAAAAGCAAATTTTTATTTTCTTAAAGGGAATGCATTTTTGGAAATGGCCAATAAAAATATTGAGACAGGTAACAATCTAATTTCTGCTGCAAAATCCTATCAAGATTTACTTGAATTAGAAAAGAAAATTGGAAAATTGAAGTATTCAAATCAAGCTGAACAATCTTTAACAACAGTTAAAAACAATTTGATAAATGAGGCAATAAAAGATAGTGATAACAGCCGTTTTAAAGAAAGTTCATTAAAATTATATGAAGCTTACAAACTTAATCCTAAAGACACTATTTATTTATATTATGCTGCTAGTGGGGCTGTTAACGGTAAGGAATATGATATTGCTTTGACATATTATGAGAAATTAAAAGAACTAAATTACTCGGGGAAAGGCAAATCATATTACGCCAAAAGTGTTTTGAATAATGAAGAAGTTTCTTTTTCTACTAAAGAAGAGAGAGATAAATCTGTAAAATTAAAATTACACACAGAACCAAGAGACGAAAATATTCCATCAAAACGTGGTGAAATTTATCGAAATTATGCGTTAATTTTAGTTGAGAAAGGTCAGAATGCTAAAGCCTTGTCAGCTATTCAAGAGGCTAGAAAAGATAATCCGGACGATACTTCTTTAGCTTTAACTGAAGCGAATTTATATTTAGATGCAAAAGATTTTGAATCTTATAAACGTGTTATTGAAGAGGTTTTAGTAAAATCTCCAAATGATGCAGATTTATATTATAATTTAGGTGTAATTTCAGGTACAGCTAAAAATAATGGAGATGCTGAAAAATACTATAAAAAAACAATTGAAATTAATCCTAAGTACACTAATGCATACTTAAACTTAGCCATCCTTAAATTAGATGGAGACACAAAGATCGTTGAGGAAATGAACAAATTGGGTAATTCTGCAAAAGATAACAAACGATATGAGGAATTAAAAAAACAAAGAGAGGATGTATTTAAAGAAGCTCTTCCGTATTTAGAGAAAGTTGTTGAATTAGTACCTAACAACAAAGAGGCGAAACAAACTCTGTTAAATGTTTACACTTCATTAGATATGTCGGATAAATATAAGGCCCTCAAGGCAACAATGAATTAATTTTCAAAAAAAATCCCGAAAAATCGGGATTTTTTTATATTATTTTTTTAATGACTCTCAATTTGTGCGTATGTCTATTGGTTTCAGCATTATATATTCCAAGATGGTCAAGTCTATCAATTCTAACTTTTCCACTGGCGTGAATAATATAATTATCATTCATGATGATTCCCACATGAATAATTTTCCCTTCTTCGTTGTCAAAAAAAGCCAAATCACCCGGTTCGCTTTCTTCAATAAAACTTAAAGCTTCACCTTGAGTAGCTTGCTGTGAAGCATCTCGTAAAAGTTTATAACCGTTTAATTTATAAACCATTTGTGTAAATCCGGAACAATCAATACCAAATGGAGATTTTCCACCCCATAAATAGGGAGCGTTCAAATATAAAAAAGCGGTTTTAATTAATTCTGACTTTGCTTTTTGACCGGTAACTTTTAAACCTTCAAAAATAAAATTGTTGACATTTATTTTTTCAAAATTTAAAAAAGTAAGTGCAGATCCCAATGGAATAGGCATTAAAATATTCTGGTCATTTGTTACAAATTCAACTAAATCATTGTTTAGAATCATGGAGGATTTTGAGATTTCATCAAATTCGTTTTGAGAAATGATTTGACATTGTTTGGAATCAATCCACCCTTCATATTGATCAAAATAGAGTTGAATTTTCATCCATTGTTTTTGTTGATCAATAACGGTAAAATGTTCTCCAAATAATACCTGCGAAACTTGCTCGCTTCTATCATTTGGTTCAACCCTTAATGGAATAATTGCCAGATTACAAATTCCGTACATGCAAATAAATTATCAATTAGGCTCTTTCTATAACAACGGCTGATGCACCGCCACCGCCATTACAAATTGCAGCCGCACCAAATTTAGCATTATTTTGATGTAAAACATTAATTAACGTTACTAAAATTCTTGCACCTGAGCAGCCCAGCGGGTGACCTAACGAAACCGCACCTCCATTTACATTGATTTTATCAGTTGATAAACCTAAAATTTTAGCATTTGCTAAACCTACAACTGAAAAGGCTTCATTGAATTCAAAATAATCAATTTGATCAAGTGATAAACCGGCTTTATCTAAAGCTATCGGTAGAGCTTTTGCCGGAGCGGTAGTAAACCATTTTGGTTCTTGAGCCGCATCTGCAAAACTGGTTACATACGCCAATGGTTTTAATCCTAACTCATTTGCTTTTTCTTCACTCATTAATACCAGAGCAGCTGCACCATCATTTATGGTAGAAGCATTTGCAGCTGTTACAGTACCATCTTTTGTAAAAACAGCATTCAAACTCGGAATCTTATCTAATTTTACGTTGGTAAATTCTTCATCTTTGGCAACTATTAAAGGTTCTCCACGTCTTTGTGGTACTTCAACCGGGACAATTTCATTATCAAACTTACCTTCTTCCCATGCTTTGGCAGATCGTTGATAGGATTGAATAGCAAAAGCATCTTGTTCCTCTCTTGATATATTATATTCTTTTGCACACAAATCAGCACTAACTCCCATAGCATTATTATCATAAGCATCAGTTAAACCATCTTTTTGAAGACCGTCAATCATCGAAGCCGGGCCAAATTTGTAACCATTTCTTAAATGAACATAATGAGGAATCAAACTCATGTTTTCCATTCCACCCACTACAACAACTGAATTGTCTCCACATTTGATGGATTGAGCACCTTGCATAAACGCTTTCATACCAGAAGCACAAACTTTATTTACAGTTGTACAAGGAACAGCATTTGAAAGTCCGGCATATAAAGCAGCTTGTCTTGCTGGAGCCTGACCAACTCCGGCTTGTACAACATTACCCATTAGTACTTCATCAACTAATGATGGATCTAGATTTATTTTGGAAAGAGCTCCTTTTATGGCTACAGCTCCTAATTGAGGAGCAGTAACAGTAGATAAACCTCCCATAAAACTTCCCATTGGAGTTCTTACAGCTGATACAATGACAACTTTTTTGTTCATAATTAAGAAATAATAAGTTTAGATTGCGAATTTAATAATTTTTGAGTGATTGGTAGTATTAAATATGGTGCTTTTTCAAAAATTATATTTAATCCAAGTTTCATTAAATCAGCATTCAATCGTTGGTAAACGATTAAAAATATATTATCTATCTATTTGACTGATAGTCGCTTTATTTATTTCATCAAAAAAAACCAAAAAAAATAGTTCAATTACTTGTAAACTTAAGAATGTTACGTTACATTTGCAACCGCAAAAAAAGTCAAGTTCTTTGCAGAATAGGAGAGGTGCCGGAGTGGTAACGGAGCAGATTGCTAATCTGTCATCGGGTAACCGATGCCAGGGTTCGAATCCCTGTCTCTCCGCTTTTTTTCTCGGGGTGTAGCGTAGCCCGGTTATCGCGCCTGCTTTGGGAGCAGGAGGCCGCAGGTTCGAATCCTGCCACCCCGACTACGGTCCAGTAGCTCAGCTGGATAGAGCAACTGCCTTCTAAGCAGTAGGTCTCAGGTTCGAATCCTGACTGGATCACATTAAAACCATCTGAATTTTCAGGTGGTTTTTTTGTTTTAAATCAATTTAATTACTTGTGCTATGCAAAAATTATTTAAGAATATTTTCTTTCAAACCATTTAAAAATAGCCAGTAAAGTTGTTTTAAACGATTTTTTTTACTTTTTCAACGTATTTATGGTGAAATATTAACCTAAAATAGTAACTTTCCACCTTAATTTACTTGTTTGTAGCCCCAAATACTACTAACAATTTTTTTTACAGAATCAGAAAACATCACCGATACATGTCGCCTGAAGAAAAATTGAATATAATTAACCGGTTAAATGCCCTTGAAAACCAGCAAAAAAAGAACCTGGATGATATAAGTGCACTCCGCAAATACCTTGAAGAAAATCCTAAACTTGTTAAGAGTTGGTCTGATTTGAATGAGGTTAGCGGCTTCTATATTGATAGTTTCTCAAAAATTGAATCCTACGAAAATAGACCGGTACATGACGATAATCGAAATGTTTTTGCCACCGAAAATCAAGCTAAATCCGCTTTAGCAAAAGCTCAACTTTCTCAATTATTACTCTCTTTTTTTAGTGGTTGGAATCATCATTTAGAGAATTATGCCATCATGCCGCAAATCAAAGAAGGCGAATTTACTCCCTATATCGGAATTGCTGTTTTACCACAATTTTTATCTTTTCGTTCTAGAGAAAAAGCACTTATGTTTTATGAACAACACAAAGCGTTGATTCATGATTATTGGAGTGAATTTTTACCCTAATTTTTTTCTTGTATCTTTACTCTTGGCAAATTAAATGCTGTATATTAAATGAATAAAGTTACCTTTTTCCTTTTATTTTTATTTCAAATCAGTTTTTGTCAAACGTCAACACCACATGATACGTTGTTTGTGCGTTTAAAAGACTATTCCAATCAGTTTGAATATGATTTGCGATATGCTACTGAAAATAATTTTCTGAATGCAAAAGTGTACGATTGTGCCGAATGCTATTTGCGATATAAAACGGTTAAAAAATTAATTGAAGCCAACGAAAAATTTTTGAAACTTGGCTTTCGAATAAAACTTTTTGATTGCTATCGTCCGTTGGATGTTCAAAAGAAAATGTGGAAAATTGTGCCTAATCCAATTTATGTTGCAGATCCGTCCAAAGGTTCAATTCATAACAGAGGATGTGCAGTTGATTTGACTTTAATTGATTTAAATGGAAATGAACTCGATATGGGTACTCCTTTTGATTATTTCGGTAAAGAAGCTGCTCATTCGTATGAAAATAATTCTGACGTTGTAAAAAATAACCGAAAACTATTACGCGAAATCATGGAAAGCTGCTCGTTTAAGGTGTTTCAATCCGAATGGTGGCATTATAATTTAGCTACTGAACCATCTGATAAAATTTCAAATTTCATATGGAAATGCGATTGATTATTCAATACAATGTAAATAATCAATAAAGAAATTTGAAGGACGATTAAATTCTTTTAACAATTCAGATTGTAATTCGGGTTTAATTCGATAGTCAATGGCTTCTGTACTATATTTGATTCGAATCATACTTATCGGACTCTCCTTTAATTCCTTAAAAGAATCTTTTAAGAACATAAAATTTGCCGATAAAACTCTTACATTTTTGTTATCATTATAAAAGAAATTTCCACAATTCTCTTCTTGAACATGCAAAAGTGTAATTATTTTTCCGTTTTCCAATTGAACGTACATTTTGGTTGAAGCATCAATACAAGTTGCTTTAATAAAGGCATTATTTTTTTGCACTTGTTGTAAAGTAAGATATGGAGTTTCGTTATCGTTTGTTAATGAGAAAAATAAATATTGTTCATTTTGACCAAAAATACGTTCAAAAAGTAAGACCTCTTTTGTCGTTTTTAAACTTCCTAAACTGTCTTTGACTTCAGTTGTATATTCGCATTTTCGTTGTGCAAAAGTTTGTAATGAAAAAAAGGCAAATAGCAATACAAGTAGAATTCTCATTTTTAGTTTATAATTTTTTTGCAAAGTAAAACAATTTTTTGGTTTTCTTCATCCGTTGTTAAAAAGCAGTAGATATCTCCACCGTCTTTGATTTTCCATTTTTTTCTTACTGTTTCTACCGTTTCCGGAAAATTTCTTATCGTAATATTGGCTTTTGAAAGTCCTAGTTGCATCATGTTTTTTTTGTTGTATGGAATTGTTTGCTGTAATTCAAAAACTCTGCCACAAAAATTCATTAGCTCATTTGAAGTATAAAGATGAGAATGTGGATGGAGTTTCTTCACGTTAAAAAAATGAGTAACTTCATCAAATCCACCTGATTTCATAATGGCGGCATTTGGTTCGTAGATATATTTTTCAGGTTTTCCTAAAGTTGCTTTACTCAAATATTCTTCCCAAATAAAGTCAAAATATTCTGTTTTTGATTTGGTCAAATTTACTGTCTTCAGAGTGGGTTGACCTGAAAAATCTTTTTCAATTTCCCATAACAATTCTTTTACTTCATTTTCAACTGCTATAATGTGAATGTTTTTTACAAATTTCAGTTCATTCAATCCGGCTTTTATATCTAAAAGAGGTGCAGTCTTAATTAAAATATGATTGGAAAACTGAAAGTAAAAATTCAATAATTCAGGAACATTCGGTTCACAATCCTTCAGCATGAAAACTTTTCCTTTTTGTTCATTTCTTCTTGCGGGATCGATGTAAATCCAATCAAATTGTTGTTGTAATGACGAAAGTATTTTTTCGCTATTTTCAGCAAAGCATTGAATATTGTTTGCGTTTAAATGCTTGTAATTATGTTGGACAATTGAGGATAATGCAGTATTTTGTTCACAATGAATAACCGATTCAAAGTGTTTTGAAAAGAAATAGCTATCAATTCCAAAACCTCCGGTTAAATCGATAATTTTTTTTCCTTTAATTAAACTTGATTTATAGATAGCGGTTTTTTCTGATGAAGTTTGCTCAACCGAAATTTTTGAGGGATATATAATGTTTTGGGAGGAATACCATTGCGGTAATTTTTCTTTTGCTTTAGTTTTAGCTTCAATTTGTTGCAAAATTAATTTCCATTCCACTTGTGGAAAAGGATTTTTTTGAAAAGCCAATTGCGAGGATGGTTTTTCACACTGTTCCGTTATAAAATTTTGAATATCGTTTGCTAATAATGCTTCCAAAAGTTTTTTTTAAATCTTACGGGTAAAAACCTGCACTAGTTTATTGTTTGGGAAGAAGGCTTTTGCTACTACTTTTACCATCGTGTAAAAAGGAACTGCAATAATCATTCCTACAATTCCGGAGATCATTCCTGCGATTAAGATAACCAGAAATATTTCCAACGGATGCGATTGTGTGCTTTTTGAAAAAATGATAGGTTGGTTTACATTGTTATCAATTAATTGAACAATAAAAAAGCCGATTAAAACATAAATTGTTGTGGGTAAAATCTCTGTTTGAAAATCACCACCAATCTGGCTAATCATGGTTAAAGTTGCTGCTAAAATGCTTCCAATTAAGGGGCCAACGTAAGGAATAATATTTAAAACCGCACACAATAAAGCAATGACAAACGCATTGTCTATTCCAAAAATCAATAAAACAATAAAATAAAGCACAAAAACAATAAAAAGTTGAACTAATAATCCAACAAAATAGCGTGTCAACATTTCATTGATTTTTTGAATGGAATGCAATGTTTCTTCTTCATGACTTATAGGAATAATTTTCTTAAAAGCGGTAATAAAAGTCAATTGGTCTTTTAAAAAGAAAAAAGTGATGAACAATACAGATGCAATTCCAATTCCGATGGAACTTAATGTCCCTAAAAATCCATTTAAAAAAGAGGGAAGAAAAGTAATATTGACGTATTGCGTAAAATTAAATTCTGCAAATGCTTCTTGTAAATCGATATTGTTTTGAGATAAATAAGATGAAAATTGATCATACAAAAGCATGACTTTTTGTTCAATATCGGCGGTATTAAGCAAGGAAAGACTATGAATTTGAGCTGTAATTAAAGGAACAAACAATAAAATAAATAATACTATACCAAAAATTAAAATAAGTAGGGTAGTAGTTACCGCCCAGAAGTTGTTGAACTTAGTTTTTTTCTTTAAAAATTGAACAATTGGGTTACAAATCATACTCAATAATAACGCTAAAATCAAATAAACAAATAGCGTTCGAATGGAAAATAGAAACCAAATTCCAATCGAAAAAAGCAAAAGTATTCCAATTGCTCTTAAAATTCCGTTTGCTATAATTTTTGAATTCATTTTACTTTATCTTAATTTGTAAACACGTAATGCACCAAATTTGCTCCCATTTTTAGAGCTTTTTCTCTCACTTCTTTTGGATTATTGTGTACTTCTTCATCTTCCCATCCATCGCCTAAATCAGTTTCAAAGGTATACACTAACGCTAATCTTCCTTCAATAAAAATTCCAAACGCTTGTGGTTTTTGTTTTTCATGTTCGTGAATTTTTGGTAAACCGTTTGGAAACGAAAAGGGTCCTTGAAAAATTTTATGTGTTGATGGAATTTCAATCAATTCATTGTTTGGAAAAATCTTCTTGATTTCTTTTCGAATGTATTTGTCCATTCCATAATTGTCATCAATATGCAAAAAACCTCCTGATGTCAAATAATCTCTGAGATTTTTTACTTCATTATCATTAAAAACTACATTTCCGTGTCCGGTCATGTGCACAAACGGATACGAAAACAATTCCGAACTTCCCGGTTCAACCGTAGAAGGTTTTTGTTTGATTTTAGTTTGTATCGTTTGATTACAAAAGCGAATCAAATTAGGCAAAGAAGTTGGATTAGCATACCAATCGCCACCGCCATTGTATTTCAATAAGGCAATTTCTTGAGCTCCAACAAAATAATGTACGAATAAAAAGATAAATACTATTTTTTTCATTGTTCATTTTTTAACACAACTGTGTGACAAGCTACTAAAGCAGCTGTTTCAGTTCGCAAGCGGTTATTTCCCAAAGATACGGGTATAAATTTATTTTCTAAAGCTAATTTGATTTCTTGTGTGGAAAAATCACCTTCCGGTCCAATTAAAACGGTACATTTTTCACCTGGATGAATTTGTGAAGTGAATAATAGTTTATGTGTTTCTTCACAATGTGCAATAAACTTTTGCCCATTTTGTTCTATTTGCATAAAATTTTTGAACGTAATGGGTTCGTTTATTTTTGGCAAAAAACATTGATTGGACTGTTTCATAGCTGAAAGCAGAATTTTTTCCAAGCGGTCTGTTTTAATCACTTTACGTTCGGAGTGCTCACAAATTATGGGCGTAAATTCGTGTAAACCAATTTCGGTAGCTTTTTCTAAAAACCATTCTAAACGCTCATTCATTTTTGTTGGTGCAACGACCATGTGTAGATAAAAATCTGTAGCCTTTTGTTGTTGAAAACGAACAATTTCAACTGTACATTTTGAATCGGATGCAATACTAATTTTAGTTTCAAATAAAAAACCTAAACCGTTTGTAACCATCAAAATATCACCTTCTTTTTTACGTAATACTTTAACAATGTGTTTGCTTTCTTCTTTATCAAAGATAAAAGATGTTGACTTTTCGTTTATGTCTTGATAATAAAATAATTGCATTACAATTCAATTCTGACTTTAGAAACAACGGATGAAGTTTCAAAATCTTGTGCTAAAAATTTTTGATACCCAACAATTCCAATCATTGCGGCATTATCAGTAGTATATTCAAATTTTGGAATAAAGGTTTTCCAACCATATTTTTGTTCAGCATCTTTCAACGTCTGACGAATTCCGGAATTGGCAGAAACACCACCACCAATTGCTATTTGACGAATTCCGGTTTGATTTACAGCTAATTTTAATTTATCCATTAATATTTCGATGATGGTCTGTTGAACGGATGCACAAATATCGGCTTTGTTTTCTTCAACAAAATTCGGGTTTTGTTGAGTGTTTTTTTGGATGAAATATAAAATTTGTGTTTTTAATCCGGAAAAACTAAAATCCAAACCATCCACTTTTGGTTTTGTAAACGAATAGGCTTTCGGATTTCCTTCTTTAGCAAATTGATCAATTAGAGGGCCACCGGGATAAGGTAATCCTAGAATTTTAGCCGTTTTATCAAAGGCTTCACCAACGGCATCATCGGTAGTTTCGCCAATAATTTCAAGAGATGAAAAATTGGAAACCTTTACAATTTGTGTATGCCCGCCAGAAATGGTTAAGGCCAAAAAAGGAAAAGTAGGTTTGTCAAATCCCGGTTCATCAATGAAGTGAGCAAAAATGTGAGCTTGCATGTGATGCACTGCAATCAAAGGAATGTTAAGTGCGATAGACATTGATTTGGCAAAAGAACTTCCTACGAGCAATGAACCCATCAAACCCGGACCTTGTGTAAAAGCAATTGCATTGAGTTGATTTTTGGAAATTCCGGCTTTTTTTAAAGCAGCATCTACTACCGGCACAATATTTTGTTGATGAGCTCTTGAAGCCAATTCAGGCACAACGCCACCAAACGCCTCATGAATGTGTTGACGAGCAACCAAATTAGAAAGTACCTTATCATTTTCGAGCACAGCCGCAGCAGTATCGTCGCAAGAACTTTCAATGGCTAATAGATAAATCGGTTTTTCAGACATAAATAGGCATGAAATTTGGATTATATTTTGTACGAATAATTTACTTTAAAAATCTGTTAAAATATAGGGTTAAATTATTTACTTTTGTTTTGGTAAAAATAGGCTTTTTACCCGTTATACTGCAAATTTTTTAATTGTTCGAGAGTATTAAAAAAATAAAAAAAATAGTCGTTCGTTCCTTAATTGGTATTTTGCTGTTGATGCTCATCATCAGTATATTACTCTCATTGCCTGCAGTTCAAACTAAAATTGGTCAGTACTTTACAGAAAAGATAAACAAGGATTTTGGTACTGACATTCAGATTGACCAAGTCAATTTTACCTTTTTTGGCGGCGTAAAACTGAAAGGTGTATTAATAAAAGATCATCACAAAGATACGTTGATTTTTGCAGATAGGATTAAAACCAATATTCTGGATATTAATCGGTTAGTTGATGGTGATTTACTTTTTGGAGATATTCATGTCAATAGTTTGTACCTGAGAATGGTACAATATAAATTAGAGAAAGAAACCAATTTAGACAAATTCATAGCTGCATTTGATGATGGTAAGCCTTCATCAGGAAAGTTTTTAATGAAAGCCAATAAAATCAAAGTGGCTAACTCACGATTTGTACTTATTGACCAAAATTTGAAAACACCAAAAAGTGTTGATTTTAAGAGAATTAATGGAATTTTACATCAATTTAAAATCAAAGGTAGTGATGTTACGACACAAATTAACAAGCTATCTTTCAAGGATTTTAGAGGGTTGTTTGTAACAGAACTCAATACAGATTTCACCTATACCAAAACAAATATTCTGCTTGAAAAGTTACTGCTCAAAACGCAAAAATCACATTTGGAAGGTAATTTGGCCATGCGGTATAATCGAGCTGATTTTGCAGATTTTATCAATAAAGTAATTTGGGATTTTAAAGTGGATAAAGCTCAAATTGCTTCCTCAGATATTCGAAATTATTATGATGAGTTGGGTAAAGAAAATGTTTTTTATTTTACTACAAATCTTATTGGAACACTCAATAATTTTAAAACTAATCAGCTACGTTTAACTGATAATTACGCTTCACAAATAAACGGGGATATCCAATTTATTAACATTTTTGGTAATGAAAATCAAGAATTTAAACTAATTGGAAATTTTGATAAGCTCACATCAAATTACAAAGATTTGGTTAGTGTTTTGCCGAACTTACTAGGGAAAAATTTACCAACATCATTACGGAAATTAAATCAATTCACAGTGATTGGTCAAATTGAACTGACAACTAATGTAATTCAAACCGACTTGTTTATGCAATCGGCATTGGGTGATGTGGAAGCTGATTTGTATATGACCAATATTCAAAATATTGATAATGCTAATTATTCCGGTACAATATCAACCTATAATTTTGATATAGGGACTTTTATTAACAAAAGTGATTTAGGCAAAGTTTCTTTGAATGCAGAAGTAAATGGTAAAGGATTTACTGAAAAATTTATTGACACAAAAATTACAGGTGCTGTTAATCAACTTCAATTTAAAGGATATAATTATAAGGGAATTCTAGTAGATGGTAGTTTCAAATCACCAATTTTTAAAGGAAAGTTAAATGTAAATGATCCTAATTTATTTATGGATTTTAAAGGTGTGATAGACATGTCTAAAAAAGAAAAAGTCTATCAGTTTGACACCCAGATTGATTATGCAAATTTGAAAAAATTAAATTTAGTAAAAACAGATAGTATTTCTATTTTTAAAGGAAAAATTTTCAGCAATTTGATTGGTAACAATATTAATACGATGTATGGCGATTTAAAGATTGAGCAATCGTCGTATCAAAATGGAAGAGACATTTTTGTATTTGATAATTTTACGATTACATCAAATTTTGATAGTTCCAATCAACGATTAATTACCATTAATTCTCCAGATATTATTGATGGAAAAATTGAAGGTAAATTTGATTTTGAAGAAGTTCCAAAATTAGTTGAGAACTCTTTGGGTAGTATTTATGCTCATTTTAATTATAACAAAGTAAAAAAGGGACAATATCTTCGTTTTGATTTTGCTGTATATAATAAGATTATTGAGATTTTTTATCCTGAAATCAGTTTGAGTTCGGATACTAAAATTAATGGTAGCATTAACGCTGATACAAATGATTTTAAATTGGATTTAACTTCCTCAAAAATTGAAGCTTTTGATAATGATATTCATGCGATTTCGTTAGAAATAGACAATAAAAACCCACTTTTTAATTCCTTTATTTCCATTGATAGTATCAAAAATAAATGGTATAAGATTACCGATTTCAATCTTATTAATATAACTAGAAAAGACTCTTTAATTTTCAGAACTGAGTTCAAGGGAGGGAAAAATAGTGATGATTATTTTAATTTTGATGCATATCATACCATTAATAAAGACAATAACAATGTAGTTGGATTTTTTAAATCAGAATTAAAATTTAAAGATTATATCTGGTTTTTAAATGAAAAAGATGATGATTCCAATAAAATAATATTTGATAAAAAATTCAACAGTTTTAATTTTGATCACTTCTCATTAACACATGAAATTCAACGAGTTGATTTCAATGGGTTAATAAAAGGTAACGATTTTAAAGATATAGAAATCAAATTTAATGAAGTAAATATTGGTAAAATAATTCCTGATATTGAGAATTTTACAATGGAAGGAAACATGAATGGAGTGGTCAATTTTAGACAAAATAAAGATCAGTTTGAACCGTATGCTTCTTTAAATGTCAATAATTTAATTGTTAACAATATAAAATTTGGTGAAATTAAATTAGATGTTGAAGGAAATAATGATTTTAACATTTTTAATGTAAGTTCGACGTTGGAAAATGAAAATGTAGAAAGTTTTAGTTTATTTGGAAATTTATACTTTAAGGATAAAATGCCTACTATGAATATTGATGTTAAATTTGACAAATTCAATATTGGTGCATTCAGTACAATGGGAGGAGATGTAGTATCTAATATTCGAGGATTAGTGAATGGTAATACAAATTTTAGTGGGGCAATTGACAATCCTGAAATGAACGGAAGACTCTTTTTAAATCAGGCAGGTTTACGAATTCCCTATCTGAATGTTGATTTTGAAATGGAGCCAAATTCTATTGTAGATCTTACAGAAAGACAATTTTTAATGCGTAACATTTCGATAACGGATACAAAATATAAAACTAAAGGAATCTTATCCGGAAATGTTAAACATTCAAAACTATCTAATTGGATTTTAGATATTGGTGTCAACTCAAATTATTTATGTGTATTAGATACGCAAGATAGCGATGAAGCGTATTATTATGGAAAAGCTTTTATTTCCGGTAATGCTAGTATTTCCGGACCAACAGATGGTTTACTTATTAAAGTAAATGCAAAATCAGAAAAAGGGACTTCTATTAAATTACCCATATTAGACAATCAATCAGTTGGGGAAAATTCATATATTAATTTTGTAACAAGAGACGAAAAATATAATTTACTTACTTTGAATAATCGTTTAGAAAAACGTTATAATGGACTTGAACTAGAATTTGATTTTGATATTGACAAAAACGCTGAAATCGAGGTTATTCTTAATAAAGAAACCGGCCACAACATGAAAGGAAGAGGAGTAGGTAACCTTTTACTTCAGATAAACACACTAGGAAAATTTAACATTTATGGCGATTTTATGGTGTATGAAGGAGAATATAATTTTAAATACCGTGGTTTAATTAGTAAAAAATTCAATGTAAAAAACAATGGAAACATCGTATGGGAGGGAGATCCGCTTAAAGCAAGATTGAATTTAGAGGCTTTATATGAGACAAGAGCAAATCCCGGTGTTTTATTAAATAATACTACGTTAAATCAAAAAGTTCCGGTTGAAGTTGCCATAACAATTAATGGTACAATTAGCAATCCTGAACCGGATTTTAATATTAATTTTCCAACTGTAAGTTCAATATTAAACTCTGAAATTGATACAAAATTAGGTGATAGAGATATGAGGCAAACACAGGCATTATATCTTTTAGCTTCTAACAGCTTTATCAGTGATGAAAGTGCTGCAGTTGGCCAAAATGCGTTATATAATAACTTATTTCAAACCGTTAGTGGTGTTTTTGATAATTTATTTTATGATTCGGACAGTAAAATATCAATAGGATTAGGATATGTAGCCCCAGAGAGAACACCTAATCGTGAAACAGACGGAAATGTGAGTGTATCAACTTCCTTTGCTTTAAATGACAGAATTTCTGTAAACGGTATGTTAGGTGTTCCAGTTGGAGGAGTAAATGATGCTGCAATCGTTGGAGATGTTGAAGTATTATATCGTGTCAACAAAGATGGCACATTAAACATGAAAGCCTTTAATAGAGAAAATGATATCACTTATATTGGTGAAGGAATAGGTTACACACAAGGAATTGGAATTTCCTACCAAGTCGATTTTAGTACATTCAGTGAACTTTTTTATAAAATCTTTAGGAATTCTGAATATAAAAAAGAAAAAGAATCTCAAAATGAAAATGAAGATTCTGATTATACTCCTGATTATATTAACTTTTCTGACCGAAAAAAGAAAAATGAAAAGTTAAAAATGACCAAAAATTCTTTAAATGTTGAAGAAAATGTTCCTCATGATTAACATTAAAATTTAATTTTTTCAAATTAACGAAAACTTATTAACGAAAACGATTGATTTTGCTGAAATATATTGATTTGAAAAAAACTGCTATTTTAAGTCCGTAAACTTTGCTAATTTTACATTATAAACAAAAAAAATGAGCAAAATAATAAAAAAAATAGGGGTCTTAACATCCGGTGGTGATTCACCGGGGATGAATGCTGCTATTCGTTCTGTCGTTAGAGCATGTGCTTATTATAAAGTACAATGTTTAGGAATTTACAGAGGTTATCAAGGCATGATTGAAGGAGATTTTAAGGAAATGGGTCCAAGAACTGTTCACAATATTGTAAACAAAGGTGGTACTATTTTAAAGTCGGCTCGTTCCAAAGAATTTATGACAGTGGAAGGAAGAAAATTGGCCTATGAAAATTTGAAGAGAGAAAATGTTGATGCACTTGTTGTAATAGGTGGTGACGGTAGTTTTACCGGAGCTTTAGTTTTCAACAAAGAATTCGGAATACCAGTAATGGGAATTCCCGGTACGATAGACAACGATATATTTGGAACCAGTCACACCTTGGGCTTTGATACAGCCTTAAATACTGTTGTTGAAGTTATTGACAAAATCAGAGATACAGCCAGTTCACACAACCGATTATTTTTGGTGGAAGTTATGGGTCGAGATGCAGGTCATATTGCTTTAAATGCAGGAATAGGAGCCGGAGCAGAAGAAATTCTTATACCGGAAGAAGATATGGGATTAGAAAGACTTCTAGAATCATTGAGAAGAAGTAAACTTTCCGGCAAATCTTCTAGTATTGTGGTTATTGCAGAAGGCGACAAAATAGGTAAAAGTGTATTTGAATTGAAAGATTATATTGACCAAAATATGCAGGAATATGATGTTAGAGTTTCGGTTTTAGGACACATGCAAAGAGGTGGTGCACCTTCTTGTTTTGATAGAGTTTTAGCCTCCCGATTAGGAGTAAAAGCAGTTGAGTCGTTGTTAGAAAGTAAATCAGGATATATGGTTGGATTATTGAATGATAAAATTGAATTAACTCCTTTAGAACAAGCAATTAAAGGTCATTCTAGTATTGATAGAGAGCTTCTTAGAGTCTCTGATATCATGTCCATTTAATTAGTAAATCAAATTTAAATACAAATATAATGTCAAAAGTAAAATTAGGAATAAACGGATTTGGAAGAATTGGTAGAATAGTATTCAGAGAAACTTTCAATAGAGATAATATTGAAGTGGTTGCAATTAACGACTTATTAGATGTTGAACATTTGGCCTACTTATTAAAGTATGATTCAGTGCATGGTCGTTTTAATGGAAAAGTGGATGTGAAAGATGGTCAATTATTTGTAAATGATAAATTCATTCGTGTAACAGCTGAAAAAGATCCGAAATTAATTAAATGGGATGATGAAAAAGTTGATGTTGATGTAGTTGCAGAATGTACAGGTATTTTTACAACACTAGCAACTGCTCAAGCTCACATTGATGGTGGTGCTAAAAAAGTGGTAATCTCAGCACCATCTGCTGATGCTCCTATGTTTGTAATGGGTGTAAACCATTATAAAGCAACTGCTTCTGATACAATTGTATCCAATGCTTCTTGTACAACAAATTGTTTGGCTCCTTTAGCCAAAGTAATCAATGATCATTTTGGAATTGTAGAAGGTTTAATGACAACAGTTCATGCTACTACTGCAACTCAACTAACAGTTGACGGACCTTCCAGAAAAGATTTTAGAGGTGGAAGAGCTGCTTTGTTAAACATCATACCTGCTTCAACCGGTGCCGCTAAAGCAGTTGGTAAAGTAATTCCTGAATTAAACGGAAAATTAACCGGTATGTCCATGCGTGTGCCAACAGCTGATGTTTCAGTAGTGGATTTAACTGTAAAAGTTGCCAAAGAAACTTCATATGATGAAATCATGGACGTTTTGAAAAAAGCATCTGAAAATGAAATGAAAGGAATTTTAGGTTTTACAGAAGATGATGTTGTTTCACAAGATTTTATTTCTGACCCAAGAACCTCAATTGTGGATGCAAAAGCCGGAATTGGTTTGAATTCAACTTTCTTTAAATTGGTTTCTTGGTACGATAATGAGTATGGATATTCTTCAAAATTGATTGATTTATCCCTACATATCGCAAAATTATAATTATTTCCAAATCCCGTTGTAAATTTTTTTTACAACGGGATTTTTATTTACAACTTACAACAAACAAACGTATGAAATTACTCGTAGATAGTGGGTCAACAAAAGCAGATTGGATTGCCATTGATGATAACGGAAAGGTTTTGTTTACCACGCAAACACTTGGTCTCAACCCGGAAGTGTTAACAAAAGAAGAAGTGATTGATCGCTTAAATGATAAATTTGATATTTCTTTTAATAAAACAAAAGCAAAGCAATTGTTTTTTTACGGAGCAGGTTGTGGAACAGATCGTATGAAAATCTTTTTATCTGATGTGTTTAAAGATTATTTTATCAACGCAACCATATCAGTAAATGAAGATACTTTTGCAGCGGTTTATGCCACCACCCCAAAAAACGAAAAAGCAATTGTTTGTATATTAGGAACCGGTTCAAATTGTAGTTATTTTGATGGAACAGTTTTACATCAAAAAGTACAATCACTAGGATATATTTGCATGGATGATGCGAGTGGAAATCGATTTGGTCGTCATTTATTAAGAGGATATTCTTTTAACAAAATGCCAAAAGAAATGGCACTTGAGTTTGAAGAAGAATACAACACCGACCCTGATTATATCAAGCAAAATTTGTATAAAGAACCCAATCCAAATGCCTATTTAGCTACATTTGCCAAATTCTTAATCAAACACAAAGATACCGAATTTTGTCAAAAATATATTTTTCAAGAAATGGAAGATTTTGTGGAAAATTACATCAAACAATATGAAAATTGCCATGAGGTTCCCATTCATTTTGTAGGCTCAATTGCCTTTTATTTAAAGGAGGAATTAAAAATCACCTTAGAAAAACACAATTTACAATTGGGAAATGTATTAAGAAGACCAATTGATGGTTTAATTGCTTATCACATCCTAAATAAATAACCTGAACCACGATGAAAATCGTGGTTTTTTAATCATTTAAAAATGGAAATTGCAGTAATCGCACATGATGGAAAAAAAGCCGATATGGTTCAGTTTTTAAATAGAAATAGTGCAGTTTTAAAGAAAGAAAATATAAAAATAATCGCTACCGGAACAACCGGTTCAAAAGCAGAAGCTGCAGGTTTTAAAATAAAAAAAATGCTTTCAGGTCCACAAGGTGGAGATGCTCAAATAGCCGGAAGAGTATCAGAAGGAAAAACAAAAATGGTACTTTTTTTTAAAGATCCTTTATCGAGTCATCCTCACGAAGCGGATGTAAACATGCTTATACGTGTATGTGATGTGCACAATGTTCCTTTAGCAACAAATGAAGCAACGGCTCAGTTATTAATTAATGCCTTGAAGATAGAAAAAAATTAAAATTTAACTGCTACCATAGATATCTCCACATTTACACCTTTTGGTAATCCTGCTACTTGAACAGTTTCTCTTGCCGGAGCTTGATCTTCATTGAAATAGTTTGAATAAACTTTATTAATGTCCGCAAAATCGTTCATATTCATGATGAAAATAGTCGTTTTAACTACATCAGAAAATGCCATGTCGGCAGCTTCTAAAACAGCTTTCATGTTTTCCATTACTTGTTTTGTTTCCGTTTCAATAGAATCTAAAATTAGTTCACCGGAAGTAGGATGAAGTGCAATTTGGCCAGAGGTAAATAACGTATTTCCAATTAAAACAGCTTGGCTATAGGGACCAATAGGAGCAGGGGCTTTTTTTGTAAATATTATTTTTTTCATATTCTGTATATTTTAACGTAATGCTCTGTCAGGTAATGAACGTCTATCCCATTTAACATCGCTCAATACAGAAGATTTTATTCCAATGAAAAATCCCCAAGAAGCAAAATCACCATAAGGAGTCCAATTAAAATCCATTCGCCAACTCAGCAAATCGCGTTCAAAACGAAATTGAGTAAAAGTTACGCCTTGTTGAACAAAATCATAACCGGTTGAAACACCAACTTTCCATCTTGGTGTCAATTCCAAATTTCCGGATACCATAACAGAATTTCCGGTAATTTTATTTTCTCTATTATTGTTGCCATACGTTAATGAATAGGCAAATGTAATATCCCATGGAATTTCAGACTTATAAAATTCAGAAAATTTTGTGTCTTCATTTTCTTCATTATCAGAAAACTGACTCTGTCGTCTGTCTCCTAAATCAGTATTTGTCCCAAATAAATCATCTTCCCGACCACCATTTCGTGCACCTTGCTTATTTTTAGGTTTTTCACTTTCATTTCCTTTGCTTGAAAATGAATAATTTGCGGTCATGTTAGCACTGGTCATTCTGAAAAGACTTCCTCCATTATCAATATTCCATTTGTCTATTCTTCTTCCAGCAGCATTAATAGCATAAGGATCTAAAGTTGCTGCAAAATTTACATTCATTTTATTGTCAAACAATACAGTACCTCCACTTAGACGCATTGGTGTCCATCGTAAAGAATCGGCTGCCATATTATAACTGGTTGAAAAATTTAATTGATTCAATAACATGACTTTTTTAGCCTCTGTTTTTGTGCTGTCTTTGTCTGTAACTTTTGCTTCAAAAGTATTACTTAAATTGATTCCGATGTTATTAGCAAAATTATTTGACGGTGCACCAAATATTCCTCCATCAAATCGAGTATATTCCTGCATTCTCCCACTTGCATCCATAGCATAAGTATCAAAATATTGCTCAAAACTAGGTGTGTAACTATGTGAAATAGAAGGACGCATTACATGACGAATGGCTTGAATCTTTTTAGTTTCACCAAAATTAAACGTTCCATAGATAGTTGTTCCTAAGCTACTTGAAAAAGAATATGTTCTAAAGGCATCAAAACCATTTACCTCTTTAGTTACAACTTCATTAAGCTCAGTGTTAAAATTTCTTCTGATCGTTTTAAAGTACCATACTTCATTATAATTAGCAGTTGTAGTGACACTAAAATATTTAAAAATTTTAAAATTTGTACTTAACGGTATAGAATGTTGAAATCCTGTTTGAGCATTTTTAAACATTTCAGGTCTAAAGAATAAGGAATCAAATGTACTGATTCTGTTTTCTCCTCTTAGATTATATTGCAAGTTGATATTTTTAATGAATCCCTTCTTTACACCATCTTTGGGTGCAAATGGAAAAATTCGATCCACACTTGCTTGAAGTGTTGGCAAAGTCATGTTAATTTGTTGTGTCTGAGTATTCTGATTGTGTGTGGCTGTCAACGACATGTTCACCTGAGGAACCGTGTTAAATGTTTTAGAATAGTTGATTGAGGAACTTAAATTATTAACCAAATTTGATCCTACATTGATTTGATTCAATGATTGTTGAAAAAATTGAGCACTTCCTAAGTTAACAGATGCCTGAAAACGTGAATTTGGATTTGATTTGGCATCTTGAGCATGTGACCATTGAATATTATAAATTCTAGAATTTGAATAATCAGGGAATCCTCTCTCGCTTTGAATTAAATTTTCAAATCGTACATTTAAATTACCATTGAATTTATACTTAACAGCATAAGTACTTTCAAATCGCAAACCATAACTTCCATTAGTATAATAATCTCCAAAAATAGTTAAATCAATATAGTCACTTAATGCCATATAATATCCAATATTTTGTAACGAATATCCTTGTCGACGTGTATCTTGAAAAGTTGGAATAATTATTCCTGACTGACTTTCTTCCGTCATCGGAAAAAATGCAAATGGAATAGCAATAGGAGTAGGAACATCGGCAATTACCATATTTGTCAAACCTGTTACTACTTTTTTCTTTGGAACTAATTTTATCTTCTTCGTGAAAAAATAGTATTCAGGGTCATCAATGTCTTTTGAAGTAGTAAATCGGGCACCTTTTAAAAAGTAAACGGAATCATTTTCTTTTTTGGAAATTTCTGCTTTCACACGAAATTCACCTTGATCCGTTCTGGAATTCCAAATTAATGCCTTTTTAGTTTTATAATTAAATCGAATAGAATCCGGTTCTACAACATTTGTACCTTGTTTAAACACGGGTAATTGAGTGTAATTTCCTGTTGAATCTTTTATTCTTCCTGCATACACTTCATTTTTTTCATAGTTCATTACAATGATTCCGGCCTTTAATTCAATGTCTTGATAATAAAGTTCAGCTTGATCATAGAGCGTAATGAGCTTCTTTTTTTGATCAATTTTAGTGAAGTTATCAGCTTTGTATTTAATTTTATCTTCTAAAATACTTTTCTTCTGATTCGCTTTAACGGAATCTTTCTTAACGGAATCAACAACCGTCATATAATCTTCTTTGTTGATAATCAAGCTGTCTTGAAGAGTAGAAGGTGGAAATTTAATCGATTTAGAAGGAAGCTCTTGAGAATAACCATTTGCAAAACCAATTGTTAGGAAAAATGCTGATAAAACGATATGAAATAAGTTTGTATGCAAAGGTTTTAATACTATTTTTGTAAAATTATGGCTTGATTTTTGAACCGCCAAACTTAATGATAATTTTGGGTCAAAAATAATTAAATAATAAATCTTAAAACCAAGAGTTTTAATTAAAATTAACTTTAACAGATGATGTATTCGTTTAATATCTATAAATCGTTCATTTATATACTTTTATTGTTTTTTTCTTTTACTTCATTTAGTCAATCTAATGAAAAATTTAAAGTAGTTTTGGATGCCGGTCATGGTGGAAAAGACTTTGGAGCGAACTATTATGGGTTTATTGAAAAAAATATAGCCCTCAATGTGGCATTAAAAATTGGAAAAATTTTAGAAAAAAACCCTAATATTCAAGTCATTTATACTAGAAAAACAGATGTTTTTGTAGAATTAATGGAAAGAGCAAAAATAGCAAACAGAGCTAATGCTAATTTATTTGTCTCTATCCATTGTAATGCAGCTCCAAAAGGTGAAGCCCAGGGAACGGAGACGTTTGTAATGGGTTTAACAAAAAATGCTTCTAACTTAGAGGTGGCTAAAAAAGAGAATGCGGTAATTACACTTGAAAGTGATTACAAGGTAAAATATGCCGGTTACGATCCAAAATCTCCGGAAAGTATTATTGGTATTACGTTATTGCAAGAAGAATACCTAGACCAAAGTATTACGATAGCCACCAAAATTCAAAATGAATATACTAACAAATTAGAAAGAAAAAATAGAGGGGTTAAACAGGGACCTTTTTTGGTGTTAAACCAGACTTCCATGCCAAGTGTGCTTACAGAACTTGGTTTTTTATCATACAAACCTGAAGGCCAATATTTGAACTCTGAAGATGGTCAAGAAGAATTAGCAAAAGGAATCGCAGATGCTATTTTATCCTATAAAAAAGAGTATTATGGTGGAACAATTGTTGTTGATAGAACAGAAAGAGAAAAAGAAAAGGAAAAACCAGTTTTAAACGAAAGTTTAGCTAAAATTGATACACCAAAAACAAAAGATGTTAAAAAAATTGAGCCTGAAGTTATAGCTAAATCATCAACTGATGTAGCCGTCTTTAAAATTCAAATCTCAGCAAGTGGAAAAAAATTAGATTTATTACCGCAGAATTTTAAAGGATTATCGCCCATTTCATTAGTAGCTGAAAATACTTTGTACAAATATTTTTATGGAGAAACCACTAACTATGAAGAAGCAAAAGCAAAATTAGCTGAAGCTAAACAAAAGGGTTATGATTCTTCTTTTATTGTTGCATTTAAAAATGGTAAAAAAGTCAGTATTCAAGAAGCTTTGAAAAAAAAGTAAGTAGATTTATTATACATTTGTAAAAAAGAAATTACATTGAAACTATCTAAGGAAATAAAAACAGCTATATTAGTAATATCATCGGTTTTATTGTTTATATGGGGATATAGTTTTTTAAAAGGAACTGACATTTTATCCAATCATAAAACGATTTATGTTTTATATGATGATGTAGAAGGTTTATTATCATCTGCTCCGGTAACCATTAATGGTTTAATTATTGGTAAAGTAAAAAATATTCAATTTTCAGATGACTCTGGTAAATTAATGGTTGAACTTCAAATAAATTCGGATTTCAAAATTTCTAAATCAAGTATAGCAAGAATTTATGAACCGGGATTAATAGGTGGTAAGCAAATTCAAATTGTACCTAATCTTGCTGATAAAACATATGTTGAAAATGGAGATTATCTCAAAGGTGGAGTTAAACCGGGATTAACCGAGTTAGTGTCTGAAAAATTAGCACCGCTTCAAGAAAAAATTGAAAAAGCAATGGTGAGTGCTGATTTGGTTTTATCAAATGTCAACAGTTTATTGGATGAAAAAGCCAAAAACGATTTAAAGAAAAGTTTTAGCGAGTTAAGCGAAACACTTGCAGCTTTAAATCAAGCAACAAACGGAGCAAATGAACTTATTTCTTCCAACAAAGGAAAATTGAATAATGTGGTGACAAATTTTGAAAAAGTTTCCTATAACTTTGAAAAAATTTCAGATTCATTAGCTCAAGCTAACCTTAAACAAACGGTTCAAAATTTAGAAAAAACATTAGCTAGTGTTGATAAAATTATGGCTAACCTTGAAGCGGGAAATGGTTCAATGGGTAAATTATTGAAAGATGATAAAATGTATGAAAATTTCACCAAATCATCCAAAGAATTGGAGCTATTGTTGCAAGATTTACGTTTAAATCCTACACGATATGTAAATGTTTCTTTGTTCGGAAAGAAAAATAAACCCTACGTTGCACCCAAAGAAACCGATTCAACTCAAACTAAAAAATAATTTTTTATGAGTTATTTAGATAATATTTTATTTGCGATCATTCTAGCTCTTGGTTTTGGATATTTTGCTATTAATGTCAAAAAATTAATCCGAAATATCAAATTAGGGCAAGAAGTTAACCGAAAAGACAATCCGTCTGAGCGATGGAAAAATATGGTAATGATTGCTTTAGGTCAATCCAAAATGGTAAAACGACCAATTGCCGGGATACTCCACATAATTGTGTATATTGGGTTTATTATCATTAACTTAGAGTTGCTTGAAATTATAATTGACGGACTTTTTGGAACGCACCGAGTATTTGCATTTATGGGAGAATTTTACAATGTATTAATCGCTTCTTTTGAAATTTTAGCCGTATTAGTGATTGTAGCTGTTATCCTTTTCTGGACCAGAAGAAATGTAATCAAATTAAAGCGTTTTATCAGTTCTGATTTGAAAGCATGGCCCAAAAGTGATGCCAATTACATTTTATATTTTGAAATCGTATTAATGTCTTTATTCCTTCTCATGAATGCTTCTGATTTGTGGTTGCAACAAATGGAAGTGCATCACTATAATGAAGCGGGGAGTTTTCCGGTAAGTCAATTTATAGCACCTCTTTTTAATGGGATGTCTGAAGGTGTTGTGATAATAATTGAACGTGCGGCTTGGTGGTTACACATTTGTGGGATTTTAGTTTTCTTGAATTATTTATATTTTTCTAAACACTTACACATACTATTAGCTTTCCCAAATACATATTTTGCTGATTTGAATGCCAAAGGTAAATTTGAGAATTTGGAAAGTGTAACCAATGAAGTAAAACTAATGTTGGATCCAAGTGCAGATCCTTTTGCCGCTCCAGCCAACCCTGATGCTGTTCCGGCTAAATTTGGTGCCAGTGATGTACAAGACTTGAATTGGGTTCAATTACTAAATGCTTACACGTGTACGGAATGTGGACGTTGTTCCTCGTCTTGTCCGGCTAATCAAACCGGAAAGAAATTGTCTCCTCGAAAAATAATGATGGATACCCGAGATCGTTTAGAAGAAGTGGGTAAAAACATCGATGCCAACAAAGGTGTTTTTGTGCCGGACAATAAATCTTTATTGAATGATTACATTACTCCGGAAGAATTATGGGCGTGTACTTCATGCAATGCTTGTGTAGAAGAGTGTCCGGTTAATATTAGTCCGTTGTCAATTATTATGGATATGAGAAGATATTTGGTTATGGAACAAAGTGCAGCTCCAATGTCTCTAAATGCAATGATGACTAATATTGAAAACAATGGAGCTCCATGGCCATACAACCAAATGGACCGATTAAATTGGAAAGACGAAAATTAATATAAACCAAACAAATTCCCATAAATGTGAGGCTTGGGGAGGTGTTTAATGCATGTGAAACAAATAAAAATTTAAAAATGAAAGCGGAAAACATTGAAAAAAAATTACAAACTGTGACCGAAAATGGTCAGCATTTGAGCCCTATTTTACCCCCGGGAATTAAAAATTATTTGATTGATATTGACGGTACCATTTGCGACGATATTCCAAACGAAGAACCAGAGCGAATGTTAACTGCAGAAGTGTATCCGGATGCTTTAAAAACGTTGAATAAATGGTATGATGAAGGTCACATCATTTTCTTTTTTACATCCAGAACCGAAGCACATAGAGAATATACCGAAATTTGGTTAAAAAAACACGGATTCAAATACCACGGAATGGTAATGGGAAAACCTAGAGGAGGGAACTATCATTGGATTGACAATCATTTAGTAAAAGCCACTCGTTACAGAGGAAAATTTACTGATTTGGTTGAAAAAGAGGTTACGATTCAGGTATTTGATGATGAACATCATGAATAAATAACGATTTTCCGATTCTTAGATTATCAGTTTATCTGAAAATCCAAAAATCCAACAATCTAACAATCTATAAAGCATGGCAGAAAATCTAGTAGTGCCAACCATGGCAGAAATGATGGCTCAAGGCAAACAACCCGAAGTATTATTTTGGGTGGGTTGTGCAGGAAGTTTTGACGATAGAGCCAAAAAAATAACTAAAGCTTTTGTACGGATTTTAAACCGTGCAAATGTTTCTTTTGCAGTTTTAGGAACGGAAGAAAGTTGCACCGGTGATCCGGCAAAAAGAGCTGGAAACGAATTTTTATTTCAAATGCAAGCCATGATAAATATTCAAGTGATGGAAGCGTATGAGGTAAAAAAAATTGTTACGGCTTGTCCGCATTGTTTCAATACATTGAAAAACGAATATCCGGAACTTGGCGGAACTTATGAAGTGGTGCATCATACCCAATTTTTAAAATCATTACTAGATGAAGGACGTTTAACTATTGAAGGCGGACAGTTTAAAGGAAAAAGAATTACTTTTCATGATCCCTGTTATTTAGGAAGAGCCAATAATGTCTATGAAGCACCTCGTGATTTGATTCAAAAGCTAGATATAGAATTGGTTGAAATGAAACGCTCTCGTGCTAACGGTTTATGTTGTGGAGCAGGTGGAGCCCAAATGTTTAAAGATGCTGAACCCGGGAACAAAGAAGTGAATATTGAACGTACTGAAGATGCTTTGGAAACCCAACCCGATATTATCGCAGCCGGTTGTCCGTTTTGTAATACCATGATGACCGATGGGGTAAAAAATAAAGAAAAAGAAGCAAGCATCAAAGTAATGGATGTAGCTGAATTAATCGCAAACGCTCAAGATTTATAAAAGTTGGTTATGGGTATAAGGTTATGAGTAAAAAGGTTTTAAATCAAGAGTGTAATTACATAAATACAATAACCAACAACCGAAATCAGACAACCGACAACCGACAATTGATAACCTAAATAAAAATGTACATTCCCTTTGAAAACCTTCCGGAAGAATCCCGAATTTGGATATACCAATCCAACCGAAAATTTTCGGATGATGAAGTTACAGAAATAGAAAACGATTTGAAAGCTTTTGTTGAGGATTGGTCTGCTCATGGTACTTCTTTAGAGGCTTCTTATATCATTCAATACAATCGATTTATAATTTTAGCTGTTAATCAAGAAGTACAGCAAGCCACCGGATGTTCCATTGATAAGTCGGTTGAGTTCATTCAAGCTTTGGAACAAAAATATAAGGTAGATTTGTTAGATAAAATGAATGTAACGTATCGTCAAGGTGAATATATTACACATAAATCATTACTAGATTTTAAACGTATGGCGAAAGAAAAAGCAGTTTCTTCTAATACAATTGTTTTCAACAACTTAGTTAATACAATTGAAGAATGGAAAGAAAGTTGGGAAGTACCCGCTGCAGAAAGTTGGCATAGTCGCTTTTTTTAATTTACTTTCGCCAAATTACAATTTTAGTTTAAAAAAGTGCGTTAGACCCAAAAAAGGCATTAAAATTGATGTCTTTGTAATACCATGAATAGCAAATATTTTAAAATAGTTTCCATGATTCTTCTTTTGATTGTAGTTGTTAATTGTGCAACTAATCAAATCAAGGAGAAACCTTTGGCTATTCATGAGACTACTAAAATACATCAAAAAGATACTTTTCCAAAATTAGAATACTCCCATTCTACTTCATTTGATTATGCTTTAACAACTTCTGACGAAAAGAAATGGGTTGACAGTATTTACAATGTTCTTTCTTTAGAAGAAAAAATAGGCCAACTATTTATGGTGGCGGCTTATTCTAACAAAGATTCGGCTCACATTAAATCGTTAGATAAATTAATCATTGAACAAAAAATTGGCGGATTAATTTTTTTCCAAGGCGGACCGGTTCGTCAAGCAAAAATGACCAATCGTTTTCAAAAATTATCAAAAACCCCTTTGTTTATTGGAATTGATGCCGAGTGGGGTTTAGGAATGCGTTTGGATTCTGTAACAAAATTTCCTTGGAACATGACTTTAGGAGCTATTCAGGATTTGAAACTTATTGAAGAAGTGGGCAAACAAATGGCACTTCAATCCAAACAGCTAGGAGTTCATTTTAATTTTGCACCGGTTTTAGATATCAATACCAATCCTAAAAATCCCATTATCGGGAACCGTTCTTTTGGTGAGGATAAAGAAAGAGTTACAGAAAGAGCCTTAGCTTTAATGATTGGTTTACAGAATAACGGTGTTTTTGCTACAGGAAAGCATTTTCCCGGTCATGGAGCCACTTCAACGGATTCACATTATACCTTACCGGTTATTAACTTTACTCAAGAACAAATTCGAAATGTAGAATTGTATCCATATAAAAAACTTATCGATAAAGGGTTAGCTAGCGTCATGGTAGCACATTTAGAGGTTCCTGCTTTTGAAACCCGTAAAGGTTATCCATCTTCTATTTCAAATATAATTGTTACAGATATATTGAAAGACGAATTGAATTTTAAAGGTTTAATTTTTACGGATGCCTTAAATATGAAAGGTGCCAGTAATTTTAAGAGCCCGGGAGATATTGATTTAGCAGCTTTTCAAGCCGGAAATGATATTTTGCTATTTCCTGAAAATGTTCCGATTGCGGTTCAAAAAATAAAAGAAGCTTACGAACAGAATATAATTACAGAAGACAGATTATCACATTCTGTAAAAAAGATATTACATTACAAATTCAAAGCCGGATTAAATAAGATAATTCCAATTAATGAAAAGAAATTGAATTCTTCCATAAATTCAGTTGAAAGTGAAGCTTTAATAGATAAATTATATGAAAATATTGTTAGTGTTATCCGAAATAAAGCATCTATTCTTCCAATAAAAAATTTAGAAAAAGAAAAAATTGCTTGGGTGAAAATGGGAGATGATAAACCGGGTATTTTTGCAGATATTCTTAAAAATTATACTGAAATCACTGAAATTTCAAATCCAGTGTTAGATTCACTATTGATACAATTATCCGATTTTAATAAAGTTATTATCAGTTTTCACAAAGCGGATGGAGCTTGGCGAAAGCACGATTTTTCTGCCGAAGAAATTCGTTGGATTACAGAAATTGCTAAACGTAAGAAAGTAATTTTTACCAGTTTTGTTAAGCCCTATGCACTTTCTGCTATAACTTCATTTGAAGATTTAGACGGTGTGATTGTTGCATATCAAAACAATGAGCATGCACAAAGAGTAGCGGCTCAATTGATTTTTGGTTCTATTCAAGCCAAAGGAAAATTACCGGTTTCAATCAATGAAGAGTTTAAAGTTAATTTGGGTTTATCAACAGAAAAAATTAATCGATTAGGATTTTCTCATCCTCAAAATGTTGGTTTAAACCCCAAAATTTTACAACGTATAGACTCAATTATGCAAAAAGCAATAGCTGCAAAAATGACGCCAGGAGGACAAATTTTAGTGGCTAGAAAAGGAAAAGTAGTTTATCAAAAAGCTTTTGGTTATCACACTTATGACAATCAGGTTCCGGTCAAGAATTCTGATATTTATGATGTGGCTTCATTAACCAAAATTATGTCAACGCTTCCTAATATCATGCAGTTGTATGATAAAAAGAAAGTTACATTAGATACAAAACTAGGAGACATGTTACCCATTTTTAAAGGAACAGATAAGGAAAATATTATTTTTAAAGATTTGCTTTCACATTACGCTCGCTTACAAGCGTGGGTTCCTTTTTACAAACAAACTTTGACAGTTGATAAAAAGCCTTCAGATAATTATTATCGGAAACTATATAGCGAAGATTTTCCTTATCAAGTAGCAGAAAATTTATACTTGAGAAAAGATTATCAAGATTCCATATTGCAAACTATTGCAATTAGTAAATTGTTACCAAAAAAAGAATATAAGTACAGTGATTTTACATTTATTATTCTGAAACATTTTATAGAAACATCTACAAGAAAATCTTTAGATGAATTAAGTTTAGAACAGTTTTACGCCAAAATAGGGGCAAATAATACACTGTATAATCCATTGAAAAAATTTGATATGAGCGTCATACCGCCCACAGAAGAGGATAATTATTTTAGGTATCAAACCATTCAAGGCTATGTTCATGATATGGCTGCAGCTATGGAAGGTGGAGTAGGAGGGCATGCCGGAATTTTCTCCAATGCAATGGATATGGCCAAAATGATGCAGCTTTTTCTTCAAAAAGGAAATTATGGTGGTCAGCAATTTTTCTCTGAAGAAACATTTGATGTATTCAATACTTGTTATTACTGTCCGGAAGGCAACCGTCGCGGAATTGGCTTTGATAAACCACAACTTGGTAATTCAGGTCCAACATGTGGTTGTGCTTCTATGACCAGTTTTGGTCATACCGGATTTACGGGAACTATGGCTTGGGCTGATCCTGAAAAAGAATTGGTATATATTTTTCTATCCAATCGAACCTATCCGAATGCCGATAAGAATTTATTATCTCAAAATAACATACGAGAAAATATACAGCAAGTAATTTACGACGCAATAATCAAATAATAGAAAAATCTATAATTTATTCATATTTGCAGCTAATGTCTCAATAAATTTAGAGATTGGCCCTTTAATCATCATGGCCATCATAGGGTTGAACTCACCATCAAAAACCAATTGCACCTCCGAACTATTTTCAGATAAAGAATGGATATTTCCGGTTAAAGTAAAAGGTAATTTATCTGAGGCGGCTCCCAAAACAACTTGACTTGAAGGATTTTTTTCTTTCATTCTCAATTTGATTTCCGGCATACCTTTTAAACCAAATATAAAAGAATCTTCTCCGGTTACTTCAAATTTGGCAATAGTATCCGGCATTAATTTTTCAAAATTGCGAACATCACTCAACGAATCAAATATGTACTGAGCTGATTTTTCTACGGTAACTTTTGGGCTTTCTAAATTCATTTTTTTGTTTGTCAGTTTTCTGTTTTCGGTTGTAAGTTAACCGCAATCTGAATATTTATATTCTATTTTCTATATTCTTTTTTCTATATTCTATTTTCTATATTCTTTTCTCAAACCTCCACACCCCAAGTAGATGGGCTTACACGCCATTCTTGTAAAGTATGTTGTTCTTCTTCAGTAATATATTTTTTGGCAACGGCCAATTCTAATAAATTGTCATAATTGGATAAAGTATGCAACGTAACATTAGCTTTTTTGAAGTTTTCAATCGAAACATCAAATCCGTAAGTAAATATGGCAACCATGCCTTTTACATTTGCACCGGCTTCTTTTAAGGCTTCAACGGCCAATAAACTGCTATTTCCGGTACTAATTAAATCTTCCACAACTACAACATTTTGTCCTTTTTGCAAAAAACCTTCTACTTGATTTTGACGACCATGTTTTTTAGGTTCCGGACGAACGTAAACAAACGGTAGTCCCATGTATTCCGCAACTAACATTCCAATACCGATGGCACCGGTGGCGACTCCGGCAATAACATCGGGTTTTCCAAATTCTTTTTCAATATGTTTGGAAAATTCCTCCCGAATATAATTTCGAATCGGTGGAAATGAGAGCGTTACGCGGTTATCACAATAAATAGGAGATTTCCATCCGGAAGCCCATGTAAAAGGATTTTTTGGATTTAATTTAATTGCGTTTATTTGTAAAAGCAATTCGGCTGTTTTTTTAGCTGTATCTTTATTAAAAATCATAGTACAAATGTATAAAGTTTTTGTGAACGACAAGCCACTTTTTTTGACAAATCAGATACAAAAAGAAACTGATTTTCAATTGTTTTTATTGGATAGTGTTGATATCAAACAACTTATCATCAAAATCTTTAAAAATAAAGTGGATAAAGCTTTTTTATACCATCCGGATGAAAAAGAAATCCTCAAAAAACTAAAATCAAAAATTCCGGTTGAAAAAGCCGGTGGGGGATTGGTTTTTAATGATAAAAATGAAGTTTTATTCATTTATCGCAATAAAAAATGGGATTTACCTAAAGGTGGAATTGAAAAAGGTGAAGAAATTGAAGATACAGCCCTTCGTGAAGTGCAAGAAGAAACCGGTGTAAAAGGTTTAAAAATTACCAGAAAATTGAATAAAACCTACCATATTTTTAAAAGGAATGGTCGGTATAAATTGAAAATCACCCATTGGTTTGAAATGAAAACGTCCTTTTCCGGAAAAATGACAGGTCAGTTGGAAGAGGGAATCGAAAAAGTAGAATGGGTCAAACCTGAAAATATTGATTCGTGTTTGACCAATTCCTATGAAAATATTAAACTTTTATTTGAAAAAGAAACGATTTAGTTATTTTAAAATTCTGTAAACCGGGTAGGTTAGGTGAGAGGCTTCATAATAAGCAGAATTTTTATATATCCAGTCCAATTGAGCCGATCCATTTTCTGCAAATGCTTTGTCTTCGACTTTTTTCTTATCCAATTTTTCCTTTAAAGTTGGATTCTTCTTTAAAATGTCAACGGCTAAATCTTCGAATACATATGCAGAATAGCCCTCTTTTTGTTGTAAAACAGCATCAAAAAAGTTCCAATTAAAAAAGGAATCAGGAGCTTCAGGTTCTAATGTTTCCAATAAATATTTTACCCCAAATTGTTGAGTAGAAATGATAAAGTCTCCTTTTTGGAATGGAACTTTTTCTATCGATTTTGTTACCGTTGTATTGGAATGTTGATAATGCCCCTCATAAGCATTTGGACTCGTTTTATAATCTGCAATTTTATATTTTTCCACTTCTATAATAGTGTCGTTTTCCAATTGCTTCATTTCAATTTGATTCAGTTTTAACAAATCCAGAACATTCCACCATGATTTTGGAATGACATAAGCCGAAGGAATAACAATGCTTTTTGTGGGAACATAAGAAGTATAATAAGGTATTTGTTTTTTAAAGGGTTTCTTTTGGTCATAGTACAGACGGTCTTTACCGGATATTTCGCTTTTTTTGTAACCGGATTCAAAACCTAAAAATTCAATTTGTTCTACTTTTGTACTGTCAATTTTCCACTGTAAAGGATAGGATTTTCCGATAGAAAAGATCTTTGCATTATCCTTTTTTAACGTTTTAATTTTTTGAAAGTTAACATCGGTAAATTGTAAAGTTTCCACCATAAATTCATAGGTAACTTTTACGCGATCTTCATATTTTTTGAGCATATGTGTTTCCGGCATATAACCCATTGTATGGAATAAAGAAGCATACCCTGTTGAATACCTTGGTAAATCCATCATTTGTGAAAACCCTTTATAAGGTGTTGACCCATAAACCGTAACATATGGAATGCTTTCAATTTTCTTTTTCAATAACTGTTTTCTGATGGTCGGTGTCATTTCATTTTGTAAAAAGTTGCCTAAATCTGAACCTAATTTTTGATGTTGTGTCTGAATATAAGTAAACACATATTGATAATCGGCACCATTGCTCACGTGATTATCAATAAATACATCTGGTTTTACAAGATGAAAAATTTCGGCAAAACTTCTAGCATTTTTGGTATCTGATTTTACAAAATCACGATTCAAATCATAATTTCTGGCATTTCCTCTAAAACCATACGCTTCCGGTCCGTTTTGATTGGCTCTTGAAAAGGAATTTCGATTGAATGTTCCGCCTATATTATAAAATGGAATCATCGCAATAATCGTATTTTTGGGTGTTGGAATTTTTTGCAAAACCAAATCCCGAAAAAGCATCATTGAAGCATCCACACCATCGGGTTCACCCGGATGGATGTTGTTGTTAATTAATAAAATGGCTTTGGATTGATTTTTAGAAAGATCAAAATTGCGATCCGGATTATACAGCAAAAGATGCAAAGGCTCACCGGAATCGGTTAGCCCCATTTCTTTGATTTCTAATATATTGTGTTGAGCAGCTAATCTTTTGTAAAAAAGCATAGCTTCTTCATAAGTTGCTGTTTGATTTTTATTTCCTTTTTCATATGGCGTTTGCCAATCAGAATTTTGAGCAAAAACAAAAAATGGTAAAATAAATAGAAAAAACGCTAGTTTTGATTGGAACATAAAGTTATTTTATTTTTACTGATTCGGGAACTAAAACCGTGAAGTCGCCACCATTTCTGATAACATCGCGAACGATACTGGAACTTATATACGAAGTTTTTGAGGCCGTCAACAAGAAAACGGTTTCAATTTTTGATAAACGACGGTTGGTATGAGCAATTGCTTTTTCAAATTCAAAATCGGCCGGATTGCGTAAACCACGCAAAATAAACTCTGCTTTTTCTTTTTTGCATAAATCGATAGTTAATCCTTCGTACGTAATGACGCAAACTTTGGGCTCATCTTTGAAAGCTTCTTCAATAAATTTTTTGCGTTCATCTAGCGAAAACATGTATTTTTTTTCAGCATTTACACCAATAGCAACGATGACTTCATCAAACAATGAAATACCACGTTGAATAATGTCAAAATGTCCTAATGTAATCGGGTCAAACGAACCAGGGAATATTGCTTTTTTCATTTCAATAAATTTTATTTGATTTCTAAACAAGCTATTTCAGAATACGCTTCAGATTGAATGAATTCAGAAATTAGAGCGTGTTTTGAATTTAATATTGAGGCAATGAAATCGGTTTTTGTGTTACCAAAACGTAACCAGATAATCTTGGGCGGAAAACCTTTAAACTTTGATAAATCATAAAAATCACCGTCAAATGTTACAATTGTAAAATCATTTTTATGAGCATATTTCCAAATTTCAATATCCGAAAAGTTTTCAATTCCAAGCAGTCTCACTTGTTTAGCCTCAGAAAAATTCTCAACTATCTTAGATAGAATTCTAAAGGAAATATTTTGATCGAAAAGTAATTTCACGATGCTATTTGAATTTTATGTTCCTTATCGGCAGCATAAGCCAAACATGCTTTTATTTGTTCCTCATTGAGTTCAGGATAATCTTTAATAATATCACTTACATTCATTCCATTCGCTAACCAATTTAAAACATCATAAACTGTAATTCTTGTTCCGGAAATGATAGGTTTTCCAAAACGTACCTCAGCATTAATTGTGATATATTTTTTATAATCAATCATGTTTTTTTGTTTAAAGATAAATATTTTATCGTAACAATGCCAATTCAATAGCGTTATCAAATAATTCCGTTAACGAAATTCCGGCAACTTTAGCTTGCTGTGGCAAAATACTCTCGGTTGTCATACCCGGAATGGTATTCATTTCCAGCATGTAGGGTTCGTTATCAACGATTATGAATTCACTTCGAGAAAAGCCTTTCATTTTCAATACTTCATAGGCTCTTTTGGCAACTGTTTCTACTTTTTGTTTCAATTCATCGCTTATTCTAGCAGGAGTAATTTCTTGCGATTTTCCCAAATATTTGGCTTCGTAATCAAAAAAATCATTTTCTGAAACGATTTCTGTAATAGGAAGAACGATTACTTTTCCTTTATAATTAATCACTCCAACCGAAACTTCTACACCATCCAAAAAACTTTCGATGATGATTTCGTTATCTTCTTTGTAGGCATTTTCAATGGCCGGAAGCAGTTCTTCAATGGTTTTTACTTTCGAAATTCCGAAACTCGAACCGGATTTATTAGGTTTTACAAAACAAGGCAAACCCACTGTTTTGATAATTAAATTCTTATCAATCTCATCCCCTAAATTCAAATAATAGGAAGTTGCTGTTTTTATTCCATAAGGTTTTAAAACCGAAAGCAAATCTCTTTTGTTAAAGGTTAAAGCCGATTGGTAATAATCGCAACTCGTTTGAGGTATTCCTAATAATTCAAAATAGGCTTGCATTAAGCCGTCTTCACCAGGAGTGCCATGAATTGCATTAAAAACTACATCAAATGTAATTTTATCTCCATTTACATCTACAGAAAAATCATTTTTATTGATGGGATATTCAGTACCGGAATCGTTTACATAAACCCATTTTTCTTTGAAAATATGAATTTTAAAAGCATTGTATTTTGTTTTATCCAAATAGGAGTAAACAACACCGCCGCTGGTAAGCGAAATTTGATATTCACTTGAATATCCACCCATAATGATGGCAACATTTTTCATTTGATTGTGTTTGAGAGGTTAGGTTTATGTTAAACAAAATTATCATTATTTATTGAAACAAAAAACGGTTTATAATTTTATATCTTTGCAGCAAACAAAATAAACATGAGTCTAAGAGCTTATCTAACGAGTAAAATATTCTTCAAACAAATGATTGCTGCAATTTCTATTGTTTTAGTGATTGCATTTGTGTTCTTTAATATGCTATCTTATTTTACCAATCATGGTGAAGAGATTACGGTTCCAAATTTGGGAAAGTTATCAATTGAACAAGTGGAAGAAAAATTAGATAATATCGATTTGGAATATGTTTTATTGGATACCTTAGATTACAGAAAAGAATTTCCAAAATTTTCTGTAATTGAGCAAGAGCCAAAAGCGGGAGCAAAAGTAAAAGCAAACAGAAAAGTTTACATCAAAATAAATTCAGATGGTTTTGCATTTGTTACACTACCAGATTTAATTGAAAAAACCTATCGTCAAGCGGAACCAACCTTAAAATCGATTGGTTTAGAAGTAGGCAGCATAACGTATAAACCCTATTTGGGTAAAGATATGGTATTAGAAATGCGATATAATGGTCAAAAAGTGAAACCCGGAACAAAAATTATGAAAACGTCCAAAATTGATTTAATATTAGGGGACGGAAAGGTAGCTTTTGATGAGACTGAAATAGACAGTTTGTTACAACAACAAGAAGAATTACCACTTACCGATGAATAAGTTTTCGAGTGAAGAATTAGAATCAGAGGATGAATTATTTGAACACCATCGGTTTGAAGTTCCAAAGGGTCAATCAATGGTTCGCATTGATAAATATTTGATGCAAGTAGTTGAAAATACGACTCGAAATAAAATTCAACAAGCCGCATCAGCAGGAAATATTTTGGTAAATGAGCTACCTGTTAAATCAAATTATAAAGTCAAGCCTTTTGATATTATCCGCTATTTAATGGCACATCCGCCGTATGAATATTTATTAGAGCCGGAAGATATCCAATTAAATATCGTTTATGAAGATGACCAATTGTTAGTTATTAATAAAGAAGCCGGAATGGTTGTGCATCCAGGTCACGGAAATTATAGCGGTACACTTGTAAATGCTTTGGCTTTTCATTTTGAGAATTTACCGATGAATAGTTCTGAGCGACCAGGTTTGGTGCATCGTATTGATAAAAACACTTCAGGTTTATTGGTTATCGCCAGAACAGATCATGCAATGTCATATTTAGCCAAACAGTTTGCCGATAAAACTTCAGAAAGAGAATACATAGCTTTAGTATGGGGAAATCCTTCTGAAGAGGAAGGAACTATTAGGGGTTACATTGGTAGACATTTAAAAGACCGCATGCAAATGGCTGTTTTTCAAGATGAAGCGTACGGAAAACCAGCCGTTACCCATTATAGAGTATTAGAACGATTTGGTTATGTAACCTTGATTTCTTGTAAATTAGAAACGGGAAGAACACATCAAATTCGTGCCCACATGAAGCACATTGGTCATCCATTATTTAACGACCAACGATATGGTGGAGATCAAATTTTGAAAGGAACAACATTTACGAAATATAAACAATTTGTAGAAAATTGTTTTAAAATTCTTCCGCGTCAAGCATTACATGCCAAAACACTTGGTTTTGAACATCCTACTACAAAGGAATTTATGCGTTTTGATTCATCTATTCCAGCTGATTTAATGGAATGCATTGAAAAATGGAGAAATTATTCCAAAACCCATCAACAAACGGAAGAAGAATAAAATACTATTCGTTATTCGTTATATATTTTATCATAAAGATGTTGATATTTTTCTTTAACAATTTTCCGTTTCAGTTTCATAGTAGGGGTGAGGTGACCTCCATCAATAGTCCAAATATCAGGTGTTAATTCAAAACGTTTTATTTTTTCCCAATTTCCAAATTTTTCGTTTGCTTCATCCACTTCTTCTTGGAAACGTTCAATCACTTTTAGATTATTGACTAAATCATCATTAGAATTAGATAATTCAATATGATGACGTTTAGCCCATTCTCTAACAAAATCAAAATTAGGTTGAATAAAAGCTGCAGGCATTTTTTCACCATCACCAATTACCATTGCCTGTTCAATAAAGAAAGATTGTTTTAAACGATTTTCAATCAACTGAGGGGCAATATATTTTCCTCCGGAGGTTTTAAACATCTCTTTTTTACGATCGGTAATTTTCAAAAAACCATTTTTATCAAATTCACCTATATCACCTGTATGAAAAAATCCGTCTTTAATCACTTCATTTGTCAATGTTTGGTCTTTATAATAGCCCATCATTACATTAGGACCTTTACACAGAATTTCTCCATCTTCGGCAATTTTTACTTCAACATTTTTAATTAATTTTCCAACTGTTCCAATACGGAATAAGCCATTTCGCATATCGTTTACTGAAATTACAGGAGAAGTTTCTGTTAAACCATAACCTTCCATCACCGGAATTCCTGCTGCTGCAAAAACTCTTGCTAGTCGTGGTTGAAGAGCTGCACTACCGGATACCATTACATCTAAATTGCCTCCTAAAGCTTCTTTCCATTTACTGAAAATTAATTTTCTTGCAATACCCAGTTGTTTTTCATACCACCAACCGTTTTCTTTGTAAGGTTTATATTTTAATCCAAGGTTAATTGCCCAGAAAAAAAGCATTTTTTTAATACCAGTAAGTTCCGCACCTTTACCATAAATTTTATCATAAACTTTTTCCAACAAACGTGGAACTACAGTCATTACATTTGGATGAACTTCTTTGAGGTTGTCGGTCAATTTTTCTATACTTTCAGCAAAATATACCGATACCGAATAATATTGATAAATGTATAAAATCACCCTCTCAAAAATATGACAAATTGGTAAAAAACTCAAAGCAGTACTAGTACCTTCTTGGAATGGAATTCTAGGAGCACTATCCAATACATTTGAAACAATGTTATTGTGGGATAGCATTACACCTTTAGGTCTTCCGGTGGTTCCTGATGTGTAAATGATGGTTGCTAATTCTTGTGGTTTTACATTGTTTTTGCGGTCTTCCACCACATCTTGATTGGAAGTATCGGAACCTAATGCTAACAATTCTTTCCAGTTTTTACAGCCTGAAATTTCATCAAAAGAGTAAATATCTTTTAGTGTTGGTACATTGTTTTTAATCGCAATTAGTTTATCATATACTACTTGATCTGAAACGATGCAATAGCTTGATTCAGAATGATTTAATATATATTCGTAATCCTCTGAAGCAATGGTAGGATAAATAGGTACCGTTTGTGCTCCAACTTGTAATGAACCAATATCAAAAATATTCCACTCAGTTCGGTTGGAAGAAGATATTAAGGCTATTTTATCATTTTTTTGAACTCCTAATCGAATAAAAGCTCTTGAAATAGCATTCGATTTGTCGATATATTCTTGTGTAGAAGTTTTTATCCATTCACCATTGTATTTGGTAACTAAACAATCAGGAATGTTATTTTTTTCCAATTGATAATAGGGAAAATCAAAAAGGCGGGTTATTTGAATCATTTTTTCATGGAATTTTATGCAAATTAGAGAAAAAACAAACATTTTCAAATCATTTTAATAAAAAAAGGAGTTGAAATTTGTCAACTCCTTGATTTTTATGAAATAAAAGAAAAATTTATTTAAGAAATTAACATTTATTTTATACTTTCTACCCACTTTCTCGCATTTACAAACGCTTCTAACCAAGGTGAAACTTCATCGTTTCTGTCTTTTGGATAATGTGCCCAATTCCAGGAAAAAGTGGAACGTTCAATGTGCGGCATCATCACCAAATGACGACCGGTTTTGTCGCATAGCATCGCGGTATTAAAATCAGAACCATTTGGATTTGCAGGATAATTTTCATACCCGTATTTGGCTACAATATTATACTGACTTTCTTCATACGGCAACTTAAATTTACCTTCGCCATGCGAAATCCAAACGCCTAAAGTTGAACCGGCCAATGTAGAAAGCATCACCGAATTATTTTCTTGAATTTTTACAGAAGTAAATCCACTTTCGTGTTTCTGACTGTCGTTATGGTGCATTTTTCCGTGAATTTCATGCTCCGGATTGATGACTTCTAATTCCATAAACAACTGACATCCATTGCAAATTCCAACGGATAAGGTGTCTTCTCTTTTGAAGAAATTATCCAATGCCGTTTTGGCTTTTTCATTGTATAAAAAGGCTCCGGCCCAACCTTTGGCAGAACCCAACACATCTGAATTTGAAAATCCGCCCACCGCACCAATAAACTGAATGTCTTCTAAGTTTTCACGACCCGAAATCAAATCGGTCATGTGCACATCTTTTACATCAAATCCGGCTAGATACATGGCATTAGCCATTTCGCGTTCCGAATTACTTCCTTTTTCACGAATAATGGCTGCTTTTGGTCTTGGTTTTGACGCATCAATCTCCGGTTTTTTACCCTTAAAATGAGATGGAAATTGAAACTGCAACGGTTGATTTTTGTAATTCACAAAGCGAGCAGCCGCCTTACCATTTTTGGTTTGTTTTTGGTCTAATAAATAAGATGTTTTAAACCAAGTATCTCTGTATTTTTCTATGTCTAACGAGTAGTTTCCTATTGCTAAATTATTCGAAGCGGTAACAATTCCTAATTTATGGAAAGTGATATTTTCTTCTTTCAAAAATGATTCAAAAACGTTATCATCATTCGCTTGAAGCACAATTCCGATATTTTCAGAGAATAAAATTTTCAATACATCTTTTTCTTCAAATGAGTCAAAATCAAGTTTCGCCCCCAAGTGATTATCCGCAAAGCACATTTCTAATAACGTGGTAATCAATCCACCACTTCCAATATCGTGACCGGCTGCAATTTCATCGTTTTTGATTAATTCCTGAATCGCATTGAATGTTTTTTTGAAAAAAGCAGCATTTTTGATAGTTGGTGTTTCTTTTCCAATTGCATTTCTAATTTGAGCAAAAGAAGAACCACCTAACTTAAATTCGTCTTGTGATAAATTGATATAGTAAATCGAACCTGCATTTTTTTGAAAAACAGGTTCAACTACTTTAGTAATTTCATTACAATTTCCGGCAGCAGAAATAATCACCGTTCCCGGAGCAATGACCTCGGTATCCGCATATTTTTGCTTCATGGAAAGAGAATCTTTACCGGTTGGAATATTGATTCCTAATTCGATTGCAAATTCAGAACAGGCTTCAACAGCTTCATATAAACGGGCATCTTCGCCTTCATTTTTACATGCCCACATCCAGTTGGCAGAAAGGGAAACACTTTTTAAACCATCTTTAAGTGGAGCAAAAACAATGTTGGATAAGGCTTCACCAATCGCATTTCGACTTCCTGCTTTTGGATCGATTAAAGCAGAAATAGGAGAGTGACCAATCGAGGTAGCAATTCCTTCTTTTCCTTTATAATCCAACGCCATTACACCTACATTGTTTAATGGTAATTGTAAAGGTCCGGCACATTGTTGTTTAGCTACTTTTCCGCCTACACAACGATCGACTTTGTTGGTTAACCAATCTTTACAAGCCACAGCTTCGAGTTGTAAAACTTGTTCTAAATAGGATTCAAAATCCGCTTCTTTATAATTGATTTCAGTAAAATTGCGTTCTACCGAAACATCTTTCATAATCATTTTAGGAGAACTTCCGAACATATCGGCCAATTCAAAATCCATTGGTTTGGCTCCCGTAGTTTTAGATTCAAATGTAAATCGATGATCTCCGGTCACATCACCCACTTGATACATTGGTGAACGCTCTCTGTCGGCTATGCGTTTCAAGGTTTCAATGTCTTTTTGACCAATCACCAATCCCATTCGTTCCTGACTTTCGTTGCCAATGATTTCTTTAGCAGATAGGGTAGGGTCGCCCACAGGCAATTTATCCAAATCGATTAATCCACCGGTAGCTTCTACTAATTCCGATAAACAGTTTAAGTGCCCGCCCGCACCGTGATCGTGAATGGAAACAATTGGATTTTTATCACTTTCTACTAAACCACGAATGGCATTGGCGGCTCTTTTTTGCATTTCCGGATTAGAACGTTGGATGGCATTTAATTCTATTCCTGACCCAAAAGCTCCAGTATCCGCTGAAGAAACGGCAGCTCCACCCATTCCGATTCGGTAGTTTTCACCCCCTAAAATTACTATTTTATCGCCTGCTTTTGGTTCATGTTTCTGAGCTTGATCAGCTTTTCCATAGCCAATTCCACCCGCCAACATAATCACTTTGTCAAAACCTAATTTTCGGGCATCTTCTTCATGTTCAAATGTTAAAACCGAACCTGTGATTAACGGTTGCCCGAATTTATTACCAAAATCAGAAGCACCATTCGACGCTTTGATTAAAATATCCATTGGCGTTTGATACAACCATTTACGTTCTTCCATGGCATTTTCCCACGGACGAGTTTCTTCCAAACGAGAATAAGAAGTCATATATACTGCTGTTCCGGCTAACGGAAGCGAACCTTGTCCACCCGCAAGTCGGTCTCTAATTTCTCCACCTGAACCGGTTGCGGCTCCGTTAAATGGTTCAACTGTAGTTGGGAAATTATGTGTTTCGGCTTTTATCGAAATAACCGAATCAAATTCTTTGGTTTGATAAAAATCAGGTTTATCTGCACTTTTTGGAGCAAATTGTTCTACTTTCGGACCTTTAATAAAGGCGACATTATCTTTGTAAGCCGAAACAATATCGTTCGGATTTTCTGCGGATGTTTTCTTAATTAATTTGAAAAGTGAGGACGGTTTTTCCTCTCCATCAATCACAAACGTTCCGTTGAAAATTTTGTGACGGCAATGTTCTGAATTCACTTGTGAGAAACCAAAAACTTCGGAATCTGTTAAATTGCGTTTCAGTTTTATGGCTAACGTATTCAAATAATTAACTTCTTCTTCGCTTAAAGCTAAACCTTCTTGTTTGTTGTATGCCGCAATATCTTCAATTTCTTTGATGGCTTCAGGTTGAATTTTGATAGAGAAAATGTCTTGATGCAATTCAGTATATTTTTGAAATAACATCGGATCAAAATCGGAATGACTGCTTTCTACTTTATGAAACTCTTCAATGCGAATGATGCCTTCGACGCCCATGTTTTGCGTGATTTCAACGGCATTCGTACTCCAAGGTGTAATCATGGCAGCACGTGGTCCAACAAAAAAATCCGCTAACACGGATTTTTCTATTTTTTGAGTATTGCCAAAAAGCCAATTTAATTTTGCGATATCTTGAGCCGAAAGTTCGTTTTGCGACTGAACGGCAAAAACGTTAGTACTTTCGTTTCCGAAGAAATGAATCATATAAAATAGATTTGTGTTGTTGTAGGTGCAAATTTACGTCGAAAAAAGGTAGTTTCAAAGTATAGTTATTCACGAAGTTGTAAACAAAAAAAGACTGTTGGTTAGACAGTCTTTTTATAATTTTTCTTAATCTTCTTCAAATATTGTCGAATTATATGCACCAATATCAAGTGGAGGGTTTCGAGGATTATTCAAAATATCCGGAAAGGTTGAAAAGAGAGCATTGGCTTGTCCTTTTGCAGCTGAATCATCACCAATATTCAATTTGTTTTTTACTATATTTAGAAAACGTGGATTAGCAACCGTATTATTTGTTGCAATAATACAATTCACATAATGGACAGTATCTGTTGAAAATTGATAAAGAGGATTATCACTATAAACATTGTTTAAATTGTTAAACTTAATCAAACAATGATCAAATTTATAGTTGAATGTTGGATGGTCTACTTTATCAATAAGCATTTGAATTTGGTTTGAACCGTAAATTATACAATTGGTAAAAGTCGCTTCTTCCATAGGCTGTACTTCGGGTGAAGCTCCTTCAATAAAATTATTCAAATAAACAGAAAGCTGTCTTGAACTTGCCCAATTGTTGTTAAAAGTAGAATGATTAAAATTGTATTTTCCACCATACGAACAAGCTAAAGCAATTTGTCCCGCACTGTTAATAACAACATTTTCACCTTTTATATATGCATTTCTAGCTAAAATTCCATAATTTGAATGATCATAAATTTGGACGTTCCTTAATTTAACATCAGCTTCCGGATTAGATAAATCCGTATTTCCATCAATTAACAATCCAACTATACCATTTTTGATGATACAGTTTGTAAATTCATTGTTTTTACTTCCTTGTGTTAACCATATTGCTCCCCATTGCCCAGGAACATCTTCATAAAGCGGTTCCAATCGATCGCCTTGAAAAATGACATGACTTTCCAATGGATTATCAGGATTATTTGAAATTCCTCCATTGACTTTTATACTTCCTTGGTCACCAATAATCAAAACAGATTCGGCATGAAAATGAATTCGTGCACCCGCTTCTACCACAAGTGTTTTGTTGGCCGGAACTGCTGCATAACCATAAATGACATAGGGTTTTGAATTATTCCAAATATACTCATTTCCATTAATCGGGTCGTTTTCATCTAAAAGAAATCCTCTAACCGGACTATCACCAATATTTATATTTTCATACGTTCCATCATCAAAGCGTTGCGGATAAAGAAAATAGGCATCTTGAATTAACGTAACCAATTCCACTTTTTGTTCAGTAGTGCCATTTCCAAAAAGGATTTGGTCAGTATATAAAAAATCGGTCGGATTGGCTGCAGCAACATCAGCGGTGACTTCAATAAAAATGTACATACTGTCTTTAGCAAGCATTTCTACATTTTCAAAAATACGATTATTACCCACAATTCCATCAACTGTCATGCGGTATTTAGAATCCAATCCTTTGCCTAATCGTATTGAAGGAATACTAATATTTTTATTAGAACGATTATATACTTTTAGGGTGTAAGTACTCGAGCCAATTTCAGTAAAAACAGTATCTAAATATATGGTATCTTTTGAAAATTCCAAACCGCCTTGACTTGGTTCAAATTCAAAATCGTTGCGACAAGAAGTTAAGGATATAGCTGAAATAATGAAAAGTAAAAAAAGTAAATTACGCATGAGCTTGATTTTTGGTAAAATTAACCATTAAATTGAATTTGCAAAAACAAAAAGGATAACGAAATTAAGAGAATTTTAGTTTATAAACCTTTGAAAAATCTTTATTTTTACCAAAAAAATCTATAATGACTTTAGATAAAGCCAAAATACTTCAAAATTGTAATGAATTCAGTAAAAACACCTTAATGGAAACCCTTGAAATTGAGTTCATTGATGTTGGAGAAGATTTTTTAAAAGCCAAAATGCCCGTAAATTCACGAATTCATCAACCGATGGGATTGTTGCACGGCGGAGCTTCCGTTGCGTTAGCGGAAAGTGTGGGAAGTGCTGCTTCGATGTTGTTTGTAAATGCTGAAAAACAAGAAGTGCGTGGCATTGAAATTTCAGCCAATCATTTACGAAGTAAACGAGAAGGAACTGTTTTTGCTACCGCTAAAATCATTCACCAAGGAAAAAGCATTCATTTGTGGGAAATCAAAATTGAAGATGAAGAAGGAAAACTAATATGCCTTTGCAAACTGTCAAACATTGTTTTACCTAAAAATAATCCATCTTAATGACCATTTTTTCAAAAGTAAAAAGGCATATAGAAGAGGGATTACCTTTTGTTTTGTATGTACTTCCCAATCAAAACACGATTTGTGGTATTTTTCAAAAGGATGATTCCATTAACAATTTCAAAGGTCAAAGTGGATTTGTTTTTGCTTCCTTTGATGATAATAAAAAATATGTAATTCCTTCAGAAAGTTCATATTCTATTGAAGAAGAATTTAGTTTTGATGCTGTAAATCAGGCTGAAGTTTTGATGAATTATTCAGAAAATGAAAAAAATCATTTTGAAGATATCGTTCAAAAAGCAATAACTTCAATTCAGAATGGCAATTTTGAAAAAGTGGTTCTTTCCAGAAAAATTGAAATCGAAAAGAAAGTTGATTTGATTGAAACTTTTTCGCGTTTAGTCAATCGTTATCCAACTACTTTTCGTTCATTATTTTTTCATCCGCAAATTGGTTGTTGGATGGGAGCCACACCGGAACAATTGATTAAAGTAGAAAACAATCATTTTGAAACCGTATCATTGGCCGGAACGCATCAAAAAAATAGTTTTGAAAATTGGTCGGCCAAAGAAATACACGAACAACAAATTGTGACGGATTATATTTTAGATAATTTGCATAAAGAAGTACTTTCTTTGAAAGTTTCAGAACCATTCACGGTGGAAGCCGGTTCGTTAGTTCATTTAAAAACAATTATCACTGGCGATGTTCATTCGATAGAAAATACCGAAAAAATCATTCAAAATTTGCATCCGACTCCGGCAGTTTGTGGTTTTCCAAAAGAAAAAGCCGTTCAGTTTATTGCTGAAAATGAAGATTACGACCGAAAATTCTATGCCGGATATTTAGGATTATGGAATCCTGATAAAGCATCTTGCAATCTTTTTGTAAATTTACGATGTTTAGAAGTGGAAGAAAATAAAATATACATTTATGTTGGTTGCGGAATCACCGGTGAAAGCAACCCGGAAAAAGAATTTTTGGAAACCGAACATAAATCGCAAATCATGAAAAGTATTTTATAAATGAATAATCAAGTAGATATTTTAGCATTTGGTGCTCATCCTGACGATGTAGAATTAGGTTGTGCCGGAACAATTGCCAAAGAAATTTCGTTAGGAAGAAAAGTCGGCATAATCGATTTAACGGAAGGCGAATTAGGCACACGAGGTTCTGTTGAAATTCGCTATAGAGAAAGTGCAAAAGCGTCTGAAATTTTAGGCATTTTGTTTCGTATTAACCTAAAAATGCGAGATGGCTTTTTCAAAAATGATGAAGAACACCAAATACAAGTGATTAGAATGATTCGAAAATACCGTCCGAAAATCGTGTTGTGTAATGCAGTCGACGACCGTCATATCGATCATGGAAAAGGAGCAAAATTAGTTTCAGATGCGTGTTTTTTATCCGGTTTAAAACGTATTGAAACCGTTTTGGATGGTGAAAAACAAGAAGCTTGGCGACCAAATGTTGTTTATCATTACATACAATGGAAAGATTTGAAACCTGATTTTGTGGTGGATATAACAGGATTTATGGATAAAAAAGTACAAGCAATTATGGCGTATGATTCGCAATTTTATAATCCAAATTCTGATGAAATGGTTACGCCAATTGCCACCAAAAACTTTTTAGACAGCATAAAATACCGTTCGCAAGACTTAGGAAGACTTATCGGAACGGATTTTGCTGAAGGATTTACGGTTGAAAGATATGTGGCTGTCAATAGCTTAGAAGATTTAATTTAAATTATTTTAAAAATCTTTGCAAAATCAAAGGTTTACACTATATTTGCACTCGCAAAATCAAATGGTGATTGTAGCTCAGTTGGTTAGAGCGTCGGATTGTGGTTCCGAAGGTCGCGGGTTCGAGACCCGTCTTTCACCCAGAAATACAAAGCTTCGAGGAAACTCGAGGCTTTTTTTGTTTTTAATAAAAATTAAATTACCAAAAAATATTTTTTCAAAACTTTTTTTGTAAATTTATAATTCAATTTTAATCAAAATTATTATGGGATCATTTGTAATAAGCAAAAGAAAAAACGGAGAATTTCAGTTTGTCTTAAAAGCCGGAAACGGACAAGTTATTTTGTCAAGTGAAGGCTACACTACCAAAGCTGCATGTGAAAACGGAATTGAATCAGTTCGTAAAAACGCACAGGTTGATGCACGTTTTGAGCGTTTAGAATCAAAAAGTGGGAAACCTTATTTTAATTTGAAGGCCACAAACGGACAAATTATTGGTAATAGTGAAATGTATGAATCCGTTGCTGCAAGAGATAACGGAATTGCTTCTGTTGCTAAAAATGCACCGGATGCTACTGTAAAAGAAGAATTAGAATAATCTATACATTATACATTTGAAATGAAAAGCTCTGAATTATCAGGGCTTTTTATTTTAAGCTTTGATAAAGTGAAAATATCCCTATCAAGAAAATTAGAATTAGAGCAATTTTTTTAAATCGTTCTTGTGGAATTTTTTCCAACAATTTTTGTCCCAACCAACTGCCAATAAAACCAATGATGAATAAATAGGGGATGTACATCAAAATGTCTTTTGTAATGTAACCATTGTCATAATAAACAATCGTTCTTGATACATCAATCATCATATCAATTGATGCAGAGGTGGCAACAAAGACACTTTTTTCTAAATTAAATGCCGCCATTGTTATTCCTCTAATGGCTCCACCTGTTCCAATTAAGCCGGCTGAAAATCCTGAAATTGCACCACCTAAAACAGTTTCCTTTCTTCCAGGTGGAATGATGAGTTTATCTTTTACCAAAAAAAGTAAACTTAGCGAAATAAGAAAAAAACCAAGTGAGATTTCTAAAATTTGACTATTAAAAAATGAACTTAAATATCCACCAATAATTACAAAAATGACAGATGGAATACCCATTTGTAGAATCAGTTTTTTATCCAAACCTTTACGAAACAAATAGATTTTAGATACGTTACTGGATAAATGAAATACAGCAGTAATTCCTAAAACGGTATGAAAATCGAAAAATAAGGTAGCAAAAGGCACGAAAAATACAGAAGAACCAAAACCACCTATTGTACCTATTATTTCGGCTAATAAAGTGAGTAGTAAAAAAAGTATAAGAGCACTACTGTCCATTTTGAGGGATTCTTCATTAAAAATACAAAAAAAATGCAATTGATTCAGAATTGCGTTTGATTTATTTTTATGGATTTATTTTCCGTCTTTATCTACCTTTGGACGTTCATTTACATTTGCTAATTCCCAAGCAACGGCAAAAGCTAATTTTGTTCGTTTAGTTAACAAAGGATAATCAATTTTATCTGGTGTATCGGTTGGTTTGTGATAATCGTCATGAACACCATTAAAATAAAAAATCGCCGGAATTCCTTTTTTGGCAAAATTGTAATGGTCAGAACGGTAGTAAAAGCGATTTGGATCATTCAAATCGTTGTATTTATAATCTAATTCCATTCCGATGTATTTAGTGTTGGCTTCTTCGGAAATTCGATGTAAATCACTGCTTAATCGATCAGAACCTATCACATACACATAATTATCATTGTTTTCCTTTTCATAACCTCTTCTTCCAATCATGTCAATATTTATATTGGTAATGGTATTCGCTATGGGGAATAAAGGATTTTCTGCATAAAAACGAGAACCATGTAAACCGTGTTCTTCTCCGGTTACGTGTAAGAAAAGGATTGAACGTCGAGGGCCATTACCGGCTTTTTTTGCTTTTTGAAAAGCTGCCGCAATTTCTAATAAAGCAACTGTTCCAGAGCCATCATCATCAGCACCGTTATATACTTCGCCATTTTTCATTCCAACATGATCATAATGAGCTGAAATTACTACTATTTCATCCTTTTTATCCGTTCCTTCAATAAAGGCCCAGATATTTTCTGAATCACCCAATTTTGGACTAAATTGTGTTTTAAAATAAGCAGATGGAATGGGTTGATAAAACGATTTGGCCCCTTTTGGGTAGGAAATTCCCATTGCTTTATATTGTTGAATCAAATATTCACCTGCCTTCTTTTGTCCGGGTTCTCCGGTATTTCTTCCTTCCATTTCATCAGAAGCAACAATGTAAAGGTGTTTGCTTAAATTTGCGGCTTTGATTTCAGAAAGATATTTTTCAGGAGTAACTTCTTTTGATGAATTTTTGTTAGATGAACATCCAACCAATAATAGTGCGATTAAAGCAGCACTTAAAAGGTGTTTTTTCATTTTTTGATTTATTAATAGATGGACAAAAGTAACAAAGTTAACTTACAAAACCTCTTTCAAAAAAGATAAAAAATGTTCAAAAGAACGTTTGTCGGCACTTTCATTATATGCAGCACCTCGTGAATTATCATTTCCGGCTTTTTTATTTGTAAAGGAATGTACCGCACCTGAATAGTAAATCATTTGCCAATCGGCTTTGGATTCTTTCATTTCTTGTTGAAAAGCCAACACTTCTTTTTCCGGTATAAATGGATCATCGGCACCATGTAGCACTAAAACTTTAGTTTTTATTTCAGTTGTTATTCTATCTGAAGCTTTGCCTAAACCTCCATGGAATGAAACTACTCCTTTTACATTCATTCCGGCTCTTGCGACTTCGATAGCACCTGTTCCACCAAAACAATAGCCAATAACAACAATGTTGTCTTTATTAGCTCCATTTTTTACCAATTGCTCCAAAGCCAATTGAATTCTTCGATGGTAATCCGCTACATTATTTTTGTAGAAACCGGCTTGTTGTCCTGCTTCTTTGGAATTGGTAGGATAATTTCCTTCCCCATAAATATCAGCAATAAAAGCATAATAACCTAAATTAGCTAAATTTTGTGCTACCTCTTTAGCGTGTTCATCAATTCCCATCCAGGCCGGAAGGATTAAAATTCCGGGTTGATTAGCTAATGATTTTGACGGTGAAATGACAAAACCATTTAATTTTTGATTGCCATCTTGATAGGTTATAGGTTTTAGTTGAGCGTGCAGAGGAAGTGTAATCAAAACAGTTAACAAAATGATTTTTTTCATGATTTTTTTGTGACAATTTACAAAAAACAAGTCTATCAATTGGTTTCAATTTTCATTTTTGTAACTTTTGTTACATTGTTAGGTTTTCTGAAACTTTAATTTTATGAAATATTCGGGAATTCACATTTTATAAATTATATTTACATAGTAAACAAGTACTAGCAAAACGCATGAAAGAACTACTCCAAAAAACATACGGCTTTATTTTTGAAGAAAAATTAATTGAAGAGATTGCAGCAGTTTCCTTACTTCGAGACTTTGAGGAAGGTGACATCTTAATTGACTTTGGCGATTATATTAAAAAAATGCCTTTGCTGTTAGAAGGGGCAATCAAGATTTTAAGGGAAGATTTTGATGAAGGTGAATTGCTTTTGTATTTTATTGAAAAAGGCGATACTTGTGCAATGACAATGGCCTGTTGTATGGGCGAAACAAAAAGTGAAATTCGTGCCGTTGCAGAAACCAAAGGAAAAGTCATCATGATTCCGGTATATAAAATGGAAGAATGGCTCGGAAAATATAAAAGTTGGAGAAATTACGTTTTTAATAGCTACAATAATCGTTTAAAAGAAATGTTGAACGCCATTGATAACTTGGCTTTTATGAATATGGACGAACGATTAATTACTTATTTACAAGATAAATCTAAAATTTTACATTCAAAAGAAATTCATACTACGCATCAAGAAATTGCGTATGATTTGCATACTTCCAGAGTAGTAATTTCCCGATTATTGAAAGCATTAGAAAAAGAGGGAAAAATAAAACTGCATCGAGCTTCTATCGAATTGAATTAAGTTTAGTATCAAAAGTTACATTTCTATCCCCTAAACTCCTTTACATTTGACAAAAATTTAAAATGGAAATCACTCAACTCATTGGTTATTTATTAGCGATTTTAGTCGGTATTTCGTTGGGTCTAATTGGGAGTGGAGGTTCAATATTAACAGTTCCGATATTAGTTTACATCATGGCAGTTGAACCGGTTTTGGCCACCGCTTATTCCTTATTTATTGTTGGTTCAACCGCTTTGGTTGGTGGAATTCAAAATGCTTTACTCAAAAAAGTTGATTTTAAAACGGTACTCATTTTTGGTATTCCCTCCATTGGTGCGGTTTATTTAACACGGGCTTTTTTGGTTCCTTTTATTCCAGATGAATTATTTGCTATTGGTGATTTTACTTTCACAAAACCGATTACTTTGATGCTTTTATTTGCCGTTGTTATGATTATGGCATCTGTATCCATGATCAAACCATCTAAAGCGAAAAGCGATGAAAATATTCCAATGCATTACAATTTACCTATGATTTTTTTGGAAGGTACGGTGGTTGGAGTTTTAACCGGATTAGTAGGTGCCGGAGGTGGATTTTTGATTATTCCTGCTTTGGTTTTATTAGCCAAAATGCCTATGAAATTAGCAGTTGGCACATCCTTATTTATCATTGCTGCAAAATCATTAATTGGCTTTTTAGGTGATTTAAATGGAACTCAGGCAATCGATTGGCATTTATTGATTTATTTTACATTTACTTCAATTATTGGTATTTTCATTGGCATTTTTCTTTCCAAAAAAATCGATGGGAACAAACTGAAAACCGGTTTTGGTTGGTTTGTACTTTTGATGGGAATTTACATCATTCTAAAAGAATTAGTTTTATAATTGCAAATGATTTCAAAGGAAACATATCCGGGAATTTTATTTACTCTCTTCATTGCAACTTTAGCATGGATTGTGTGTTTGATTTTTCCGTTTTTAAATAGCATTTTGATAGGCTTACTGTTCGGAATCGTTATTGGGAATTTTTTTAAACTTCCTACTCAATTTTCTAATGGAATTAGTATTTCGGGTTCAAAAGTGTTAGAATTTTCCATTCTTTTTTTAGCTGTTGGTATCAATTATACTTACATGGGAAAAATTGGTTGGGAAAGTTTTATGTTGGTAGGTATAGTTGTTTTTTTGGTACTTATTTTCAGTGTTTTTCTTTCCAAAAAAATGAATTGTCCTAGCACCGTTGGTTGGATGGTTGGTTTTGGAACCGCTATTTGTGGTTCAAGTGCCATTGCTGCATTAGCTCCAAGTCTGAAAAATAATAAAGAAGAAACAGGAATTGCTTTGGCTGTTGTGAATCTTTTTGGTACACTTGGGATGTTGTTTTTACCTGTTTTAATTGGATTGTTTTCATTGTCAACCACAGAAATTAGCCTTCTTCTTGGTGGAACTTTGCACTCCGTAGGAAATGTTGCCGGAGCCGCATTTGCAGTTTCTGATGCTGTTGGTGAGCAGGCGATAACCATTAAATTGGCAAGAGTAGCCTTATTATCACCGGGATTAATATTTTTCAATTTTCTTACTCGAGATAAAAATACGACCAAAAATTGGAAAAGTTATTTTCAATTACCTTGGTATTTATGGGGTTTCATACTCATTACCATTTTGGTTTCTATTATTCAAGTGCCTGATGCTTTTTTAAAATTTTCATCTGAAGCAGGCAAAGTTTTACTTACTATTGCTATGACCGCCATCGGATTGAAAGTTAGTTTTTCATCTTTAATCCAATCCGGAAAAAAAGGATTGTTCTATGGATTAATCATTTTTATGGTACAAATATTGTTCATATTAATTGGTATTTTGTTTTTAGATTAATCACATTCACAATAAAAAGCATTGAAACATCCATCATGATAATCATTTTATAGATGTTTTTAAATGTTACTCATATTTTTATGTATGGGTTAAAGTTTTGTAAAACCTTAGACTGTTTAAAATAGTCCTTTATTATTTTTTATCTTTGTAACTAATGTTACATCTTACTTTGAGGAAGAAATGTAATTTTACCCAAAATAATACGATTATGAAAATAGAACAAATTTATACCGGTTGTTTAGCTCAAGGAGCATATTATATTGAAAGTCAAGGTGAAATTGCGATTATAGATCCTTTGCGTGAAGTGCAACCTTATTTAGACAAAGCTGAAAAAGCCAATGGTAAGATTAAATATATTTTTGAAACGCATTTTCATGCCGATTTTGTGAGTGGTCATGTTACGTTAGCTGAAAAAACAGGTGCTCCAATTATTTTTGGTCCAAATGCTAATCCTTCTTTTAAAGCTCATATTGCAAAAGATGGTGAAGTTTTCCAATTAGGGGAAATTACTATTACGGTTTTGCACACACCGGGACATACCATGGAAAGTACAACCTATTTATTAAAAGACAAAAACGGAAAAGATCACGCTATTTTTAGTGGAGATACACTTTTCCTTGGTGATGTTGGTCGTCCGGATTTAGCTCAAAAAGCGGCTTCAATGACTCAAGAAGAATTAGCCGGTTTACTATTCGATAGTTTACGTACTAAGATTATGCCATTAGCGGATGATGTAATTGTTTATCCTGCACACGGAGCCGGTTCAGCATGTGGAAAAAATTTAAGCAAAGAAACGGTTGGTACGATTGGTGAACAAAAAGAAACCAATTATGCGTTACGAGCTAACATGACAAAAGAAGAATTTATCAAAGAAGTTACCGATGGATTATTGCCACCACCGGCATACTTTCCGATGAATGTAAAATTGAATAAAGAAGGTTACGAAAATGTTGAAAACATTATCAAGGAGGCACAAGCTTTTGAACCGAATGTTTTTGAAACGGTTGCCAATGATACAGATGCATTAGTATTAGACGTGCGTCATCAGGATGATTTTGCTAAAGGACATATTCCAAAATCTATTTTTATTGGCATTGATGGACAATTTGCTCCATGGGTTGGTGCATTGATTTTAGATTACAAACAGCCTATTTTGCTTGTTGCACCAGAGGGTAGAGAAGAGGAAACCATTACTCGTTTGGCACGAGTTGGATATGATAATACTATTGGATACTTAAAAGGTGGATTTGATGCTTGGAAAAAAGCCGGAATGGAATATGACACGGTTACCTCAGTTGATGCTACTGTTTTAGAAGAAAAAATAAATAAAAATGCATTGGTTTTTGACGTTCGTAAACCGGGTGAATATGCTTCTGAACACATTGTAGATGTACCGTCAACTCCTTTAGATTTTTTAAATGAACACTTGAGCGAATTTCCAAAAGAAAAAGATTTTTATGTGCATTGTGCAGGTGGTTACCGCAGTATGATTGCTTCTTCCATTTTAAAAGCGAGAGGTTATCACAATGTAATTGATGTTAAAGGGGGTTATGCCGCTATCAAAAATACCGGTATCAGAAGAACTGCTTATGTTTGTCCAAGTACTTTATAATTTAAAAATGTGATGAAAAAAATAATTTATGTTTTACTAGTTTTCATTTCAGTTGCATGTCAATCGCAACAAAATCCGAAAGTGAAAGTACTTCCTGCAAAGGAATATAAAACACTACTTGCAAAAGAAAAAGTGCAATTAGTAGATGTAAGAACTCCTGGTGAATTTTCGGCTGGAGCCATAGCCGGAGCGGTTAACATTGATGTAAATAATGATGCCGTATTTGAAAAAGAAATACAAAAATTAGACAAATTAAAACCGGTTTATATTTATTGTAGAAGTGGTGCCAGAAGTCAAAAAGCCGCTCAGAAAATGGCAGAAATTGGATTTACTTCTATCATAGATTTACAAGGGGGTTACATGGCTTGGAATTAAATATAGAATAAAATGGAAACTTTTCAAGAATTGATACAATCAGAAAAACCTGTTTTGGTTGATTTTTTTGCCACTTGGTGTGGTCCATGTCAACAATTAGCACCTATTTTAAAAGAAGTGAAAGACGAATTGGGCGACAACGTTAGCATCTTAAAAATTGATGTGGATAAAAATCAACAATTAGCTGCACAATACCAAGTGAGAGGAGTTCCCACCATGTTACTGTTTAAAAACGGTAAGCAGGTTTGGCGACAATCGGGATTGGTTTTTAAAAATGATTTAGTTAGGGAAATAAAGAATTATTTTTAAATTATTCAATTATAAGTTTCTTCATTACATTGTCTTTTTCTGAAATAATATTAACAAAATAAGTACCTTTTGAAAGATAAGAAACATCTACATTTTGAAACTTATTTTTAAGCATCTGTTTTTTAATTATTTTACCAGTTAAGTCATAAATGAATAAAGAAATAGATTCGTATTCAGATATATTTTCAGAACGAATATAAAATGATTCATTTGTTGGATTGGGATATAAATTGATTTTTTCAACATTTATATCTGATAATGATAAAGTACAATTCGTCAAATCCCCGGGTAAATTATTGTCTAACCAATTCATTCTGGTTGTTATCCAATTCTTGAATTTTACAATTTGTCCTTCAAAAGTAGTAGGGTCATTCTCCAATTCAGGGATTCCCGTATTGATTCCTAGATTTCCCCAACGTTCAAATTGTCTAGCTTGTGCTTGTTGTAAAAAGGCAGCATTTGAATCGATATAAGCATTTAGTGCTGATTCACTCAACAGTGTTTGACGCAAGTTATGCCATCTGCATTTTAATTCATTTTGAAAAGCAGGATCTTGTAGCAGGCGAACAAACCATCCGGTAGAATTATTATCCGGATTGCAATCATTTATCAAATGTGCCCAACTCGAACCATCTGTTGTGGCTAATATTCCACATTCATTTATGTTTTTCCATGCCCAATCAAAATCCCAAACGGGACCGGCTTTCAATTTGGCCAATTGGTTATTGCTGTCTTTATCTTTATGAAAATAACTGCTTTTTTTGAAACCATCGTTATTTCTGGATAATTCATTAATAATAAAATAATCGATAAATGAATTTGTATCCATATACTTTCGATAACCATCGGTTAAAGAAGTAAAGTTCGGACTATACAAAGCAGTTTCAAAATCGTTAATAAATGACTGAATATAAGCTTGCTGTTGTGCACTAATGTCTTCCGGTTTTGGATAGTGATAAACCAATCGAACATCTAATTCCGGATGGTCAATTGGACTATAATTCAATTGCCAACTATCATTGTCACTCCATAAATCATTTTTGAGAATATATCCACCGGTCAAATCATTCCCGGTGTTTTCATCCGGGTCTAACTTGGCAATATCAACTCGATTATTGTCTCTTTTTATACTTTCCATCCAAATATATACTCCTTGATATGTTCCATTTATTACAACTTCACAGTATTTATGTCGAGCAGCATAATGACCCATATCTTGAAATAGAGAATAAGCAAGTGTGTTTCGCATAAAAGCCTTGTCATTATAACTGGCTATCAATACCCAATCATGTTCTTCCGGCATTCCAAAAACGGAAACATCTGATTCCTCAATTGAAGCATCTAGTGTTTCAATTTTAAAAGGTCTCTGAGGTAATATTTGAGAGTAATTTCCTCTGTACTCGATGTTTATATTTCCATTATACTCATTCGGAGAGTCATTTATCATATTCATATTTCCTTCACCATTGTATATTATTCCCATTGTTGCATTTATCGACGGCTCATCTTGAATAGTCAAACCATTTGTATTAATTACAATTATCGGAAGATTAGACGAAGTAAACACAAATGGAGTAGGTGCATCTTCCCCAAAAGTAATTGACCAATTCAAAACAGAACCAGTATCTGCATCCGGATAAGTATCAATGATCCGAAGTTTCCAAACGCCGTTCCCGTTTTGATTACTATTGAAGTTGCCTATTGTTTCTTGAGGCTTAAACTGACCCGTATAAGGTGGATTTCCGAAATTTATTGATGTTGTAGCCGTTTGGCTCAAACAAGTATTAGTAAAGTTATCTCCATCACCACCAATTCCAGAGAACAGATTGACTTGTGTACCGGATGGTGAAATTAGAAATACATTTAAGTCTGAATTCCAAGTATGTGTAATGTTCAAACAAACCTCTTTTAAGCCAAGGGTGGAAGACAATGTATTTAACGAGACGTCATTTACTATTAAGTCATAATCATTAGGTTGACCGTCATCGGTAATGTTCCCGACACTTCCGGAAAAAGTTTGACCGTTTACAACCGTCAAAATAAACATTAGTAATAAAGTAAAATAGTGTCTCATTTGATTTAATTTTTATCAATAAATATCAATTGTTTCAATCAATATTTTCCATTCAACAATTCGCCTCCAATAGTTGATTTGGCTTCAATTCCTAACTTTTTCATCATTTCATAGGTTGTGCAAACCGCAGCAGAAGTTACCGGAATACCACATTCGGCTTGAATCAAATCGATAGCTTCCAACGAAGGCATTTGCACACAAGCGGAAGCTACTAAAACGTCGACATCAGTTAAATCCAATTGTTTGTAGATTTCCAATAAATTCATTGGATTTTGAGCCGCAACTTCTAAATTATCAGGAATTTCCAGAGCAATGCTTTCTTTCACTTTGATGCCTTGGTGTTCAATATAATCCACCACTTTATCAGTGAGTGGTCGCATATACGGTGTAATGATGGAAATTTGTTTCGCTCCTAATACTTTCAATCCGTTAATCAAAGCTCCTGCAGAGGTCACAATAGGAGTAGGGAAGTCGTTGGCAATGGTTTCCTGATGCAAATTCACTTCGGATACACAGTGATAACCGCGTCCCATACTCATAATGGCTACTAAACAAGCATAGCCCATCACATCTACATGAGCATCTGATAATTCTTGTGCACATTTCAAACTCATCGCATCCATGGCTTCCAATTCTTCTTTGGTCACTTTTTTCATTCGCATGCGGCTGGAATGAAAGGTGAATCGTTCCGGTAAAATGGTTTCCCTGGCTCTGAAAATGGCTGGGATTTCAGTTTCCATGGTGATGTTGGAAGAGGGGACGATTTGGCCTATTTTGTATTTCATTTTAGTTTAATTTATTGGGAACACAGATTTTGAGAAATTATAATAATTTTAAAAATTTCTTAAATCTGTGTTCAGAAATTTATATTTCCTTGACAGTATTAATTATCGTTCCAATTCCTTCCACAGTTGCTTCCACCACATCGCCATCCCACATCCATTCTTGGGGATTACGACCGGCTCCAACTCCGGATGGTGTTCCGGTAGCGATAATGTCGCCGGGTTCTAAAGTGAAAACGGTACTTAAGTCTTCAATTAAATCATGGATGTTAAATAGCATGAATTTGGTGTTGGAATTTTGTTTTTCTACACCATTCACTTTTAATGATAAATTCAAGTTGTGCGGATTTGGAATTTCATCTTTGGTTACAAGATACGGACCCATTGGAGCAAACGTATCTTGTCCTTTAGATACAATCCATTGTCCTTCACGTCGGCAATCACGAGCGGAAATGTCATTAATAACGGTGTAACCAAAAACATAATCCATAGCATTTTCTTTCGGTACATACTTACCATATTCACCTATAACGACAGCCAATTCCACCTCCCAGTCTAATTGTTGGGTCAGTTTTGGGTTTAACAGAATATTGGTATTGGTTCCCGTAACCGTTGTTGGCGGTTTTGAAAAAATGATTGGTTTTTGAGGAAGTTTGCCAGTCGTGTCGAGAGTTCTCGCACTTTCGGCAACGTGTTCTGTGTAGTTTAAACCAATTCCGATTATGTTCTTTCGAGGACGTTGGATTGGGGCTAAAATTTCAACTTCGTCCAACGAATAACCTATTTGTTCAAAGTCGATTTCACGTGTATCTTTGATCATTTCGGTAATTTCTTCGATGATTTCAAATCCTAAATCAATCAAATCCAACATATCAATTGGTAAAGGGAAATTAGAGATTTCACCAAAATCTTCCATGTCGATGACAATGTTGTTGTGTAAAAAGCCTAATCTAGGTTCGGTTTCTGGGGTTTTATAGGTAAGTAGTTTCATTTTTTAAGGTTCTAAGGTACTAAGGTTCTAAGGTTATGTGTAGAAGTGAAAACGTATTATTCAATTTTTACAATTTGAGTGGTTGAATTATCTTTAGATTTTACTTCCAATTCATAGGATTGATTACTTTTTCGAAATCTTTTGATTTTCACAATATCACAGAAATCCATTTGGTCAAGGTAAAAAGAATCTACTCTAATTATTTCGTCACCAAACTTAATTTTTTCGCGAAGCTGATCATTCCAAACAAATCCAATGGAATATTTATTATCCAAAATAGTTGCACTATACATTGGAGCTTTTTTATCTAATACGATAGATTCATTGGCTTCGTAATAAAATTTTTTGTTTTTAAAATCAATAATGATATCGCCATGTTGCAACAAATCTAATCCAATTCGAGAATTATTATCATCTGTAGTATTGCTGATTAGGTTTTCAAAGATGGTGTTATTTAATTTGAAAAACGGTAAACTAAATAGTACTTGTTCGCTAACAGGAGCTGTTCCAAAAAGGCCAATACTATTTGAACCGGAGCTTCTTGATAATTCGTTCCAAACATTTTCTTTAGAAAGTATGCCAAAAGCCCTTTTTGACATTTCAAAAAAGCCATCCATTCCTGTATCAATTAAGACATCTTCAACTACACGATTTTTTTTATCCGAAGAATAATCCACTTCAATATATGGTGATTTTTGTTGTCCAATTAATAATAACTTTGAAGGCTTAGATTGTGGATTTAATTTGTTGATATCATCAGTAACAATAATCTTTTTGTTTTTTAAACTGATTTTTAGAATTGATTTATGAAATAAATTGCTCCCAATAAAACCATCCATTTTAAAGCATTTCAATATAAAATGGTTTTCTAAATCACTAACTAATGCTACATTGTTTTCAAAAGATAAATCACCAAGCTCTATTGATTGAATGGCTACTAATTCCATTTCATCTGATTGACTATTGGCATCAGATACTTTTATCTTTTTTGATTTTGTAGAATTTATATCTTCTAAAACTCGTTTTGAAATGACGTTGGGAGCACCGGTATCTAACAAAAATGAATACGTTTTATTATTGATAACCACAGGAAGCATAATTTTATCATTGACTATCTCAAAATCAATTTCCTGATAATAATCTTTTTGATTAATTTTCCCTTTATCTAAAGCTAATTTTTGGGAAAATAATGGACTTGATAGAAATAAAAATACCAGTAATTTGCTTAATCTTATCATTTACTTATATTTTTTATATTATTGAAAACCATTGTTTTCAGAATACTCTTTTTCCTGATACAATCCCAATCCTTCAATTACAGGTAAATCATTAAACGCAAACAAACAAGCGTCCTCCGTTTCAGAAAGGTTATGATGCTCGTGCCAAGCCCAAGATGGTACACAAAATATATCGCGTTCCTGCCAATCAAAACGTTGCCCGTTGATGATGGAATAGCCTTTTCCTTTGGCACATTGATACACAAAAGAACCGGTATGCTTATGAGCTTTTCCTTTAAAACCTACAGGTAGCAATTGCATAGAAGCTCCCATTGTTTGCATGACATGACCACCAGTAAGCGGATTAGAATATTTCATAAATATACCATCAAACGGATTGGGTTCATTTACTTTTTGAGCTTCCAACAAAGCCGGATAGACTTTTGACCACGAATATTTAAAAAGTGGAGAATACGGTTTGTCCCACGTTTTATCAGCAGGAAGGAGTCCGGCACAACCATAGGTCATTGGTGAGTAGTTTAATGGAGCTGTCAATGGTTGTTTGCCATCATAAACTGCATAATCATTCGCTTCCAAGGCATTCACTAGAGGAATATCGAGTCCGTCTTGCCAAATACAGGTTTTTCCACCTTCTTCTACACCGTGTTCGTGCCAGGTGGAATTGGGAGTTATGACAAAATCATTCACCTCCAACATGATTTTATTACCATCTACCACCGTGTAACCTTTTTCGCCTTCCATGATGAAGCGTAAGGCAGAGGCTCGATGGCGATGAGCAGACGTAAATTCACCTGGACGAGTCACTTGAATGCCGGTGTACAACCAACCTACAGCAGCAGCGACGTCTTTTCGTTTATCATTCACCAAATACACCACACGACGTCCGGCTTGTTCCGGAGTAACAAGTTCAGAAGATTTAAGGACTAATTCGCGTAGACTATCATATTTCCACAACATTGGAACGGAATTAGCTCGTGGTTCCCAAGGTTCAATATCGTTGGCAACTGTCCATAAAGCACCTGCTCCAAGGTTTTCTAATTCTTTATAATATGCTTTTAGTTCCTCGGAATCTTGCACTCGTGCTCTTCCGTAAACGTCGTCTGAATGTTTTGCGTCCATGTGTTGTTGTCTTAATTCTTAATACTTCAATCTTAATACTATTGCTTATTAAACTCCTCATGATTATCAATAAACGTAATCTTTCTTGTAGGAGCGGTATTTACCCGTAAATCAAAGATATCAAATCGGTTGTAATGCCCCAAAATATCATGCATTTGTTTCGGTTGGATGCATTTTTCCAAATCGATGTCGGCATACACAATTCCTTCATCATCAATCAAAGGTTCACCTACAACCGCTCCGTTTGGTCCTATAATTCCTGAGAAAGCAGAACTTTTTCGAGTCAATAAATCTTCGATATTTGGAACATCCGGTTTTAAAACCTCCATAATTTCTTTTGAAATCGTGGAACACGAAACAATGGTAAATAATTTCCCTTCAAACGAATGTGCCGCAGCACGAATTTTAATCGCTTCCGCCATATTGTAGTCAGGTGGAGCAACAGGAAGTGAAATATAATTGGCAATGTGAATCAATTCGCCTTGCGATAATAACGTGAAACGAGCTAATGTATTGGTGTTTTCGCCACAAGCTAAGGTGCCAATTGGACCGATTTCGGTTTTATATACTTTTAAGGATGAACCATCACCACTTGTCCAAGTGAGTTTTTCTGCCCAAGTTGGGACTAACTTTCGGTGTTTTCCGATTAATGTTCCGGTGTTATCGATGATGAGATTGGTATTGTAAATTTCGCCATAACTATCGCCACGTTCATTGATTCCGATGACCACGTGCATATTGAAATCTTTTGCAGCCTGGAATAACGGTTTCATCGATTCATCCGTTACAGCAACTGAATTTTTATATAATTGTTCATACCATTTACTGCCTTGAACTGGAGTCATAATCCAATTCCAATACGGATATCCGGCAATGAAAACTTCCGGAAATGCAATCAATTGAGCTCCGTTTGAACTAGCTTCTTTGATGAAAGAAATAGCTTTTTCAATGGTTTTATCAACGTTTAAAAAAACGGGGGAGGTTTGAACGGCGGCGGCTTTGAATTTTGGAAAGGTCATAATTTAATAATTTTCTAACGAATACTTTAATGTCCCGTCATCAGTGTTGTTTCTATTATAGTTTATGATAATAACGTGCTCAAAAGTTACGTTAATATCATCTATTTTATTATGATTCCATTTAGATCCAATTAATTCTTTTTTAAATTTTTTATCAATTTTCCTACCTAAAGAATTTATTATTTCTATATCAACAACCTCACCTTCTTTATTATGGATTAATTTAAAACAACCAAAAGTCTTTTTAGAATCAAAATTATTAATACTTAATAGTGCTTTGCGGAAACCTCCATCTTTTGATGTATTAGGTGATAACTTATTATTTACTTTTTTAATTTTTTCAATTTTTAATTCTTCTAAAATATTTAAAATCTTAATTTGTTGTTTAGGATAATCTTTATGGTAATTTTGATATTTTACAGAATCAATAGTTTTGTTTAATTGAAAATTTCCACTACAAAGACTAGTATAAATCTTACCATTCTCTTTATTTTTAAAACCAAAAATAATCCATTCAGTGTCTTTTGGTAAAAACATTCCACAAGATGCATCACTCATATTTTCTAAATGCAACTCTATAATTTTATTGCCAAAATATTGTTTAACGGTTTCGATCTTTACAAAATAAGGTTTATAAGAATCCATAAGATTCCCAATTGTTTTAGATTCTGTAATTTTAATCCTTGCTATATAATCATGTGTATTTATTTTGTCAATTAATGATGAGTGCACACATGAGCAGGAATAGCTCTTATAAAAAACAACAAGTAATAAAACTATTATTTTATATTTCATAATGCTTTATCTTATTTTTTATTTCTTCTGTAAAAGGTTCAGCCTTGATATTGTTTCTTTCAATATTAAAGGCTACGTTAACGAGGGTTACTTCACCTTCTAAAACGATTACATTTTTTTCATTTACAAATTGAAAACCGCACAAAACAGATGCAAAACCAATGTCTTTTACCCATAATTTTTTGGTTAACACTTCTCCCAAACGAGCCGGATTTTTGAATTGGATTTTCAAATCAACTGTTGGAATACCGTTGGTTTCATGCATTTTAGAAAACGGTCTGTCGAGTGCTTCTTCAAACCAATCTTCTACTAAATCGTTAAGCATTTCCAAAAATCGTGGATAAAACACGATGCCTGCGTAGTCAATGTGTTTGAATTTTATTTTTTCTTGTTTGGTGAAAGTATTAGTCATTGTTAATTATTATTTTGTAGATCTTTCTTTAATTTCTCATCCAATTCTTTATAAAATTTTTCCCTTTTTTCTTTAAATTCTTCTCTTTCCTCTTTCGTTTCTTCAAAATATGTAATTCCAAAATCCTTAAACAGATTTGCTTGTAATAACATTTTATTACTTAAAAAAGCTAAATTTTTTGAAGATTCAGAATTAAGACAACTAAAACATAAATTTATATAGCCTAAAATTTTATTATGATTATTAAAAAAGACAATAGTATGTCTGGGATCGTAACAGTCTGCTCTTTCGTCAATTTCATCTTTAGTTTTTATTAAACTTTTCTCTAGTTTTTTAATTTGTTTTTTTGTCAATAAAATTTTATTTCTAACGTATTCATCGTTAATATAAATATCATTATTATAAATAATTTCTTTTTTATCATTTTTCTCCCATTTATTATAATCTAAATAAGCATAAATTTCAATTTTACTTGTTTGGTTAAAAATTGAATCAAGAGCTTCTTTTTCTTTACTCTGTGCGAAATAAGAAGAATAGATGAACAAAAAAAGTAAAATAAATTTTGTTTTCATAAGCTATGTCTTACTACTTAATACTCCCATCTTAATACTTCCTACTTCAATTTAAACCGCTGTATTTTCCCCGTCTCCGTTTTTGGCAATGCTTCCGTAAAGTAAATCACTCTCGGGTATTTATAGGGAGCCGCTACTTCTTTGAACCAGTGTTGAATATGGTTTTTCATATTGTCTGTTGCTTTAGCTATATCTTTTAGAACAATATGAGCACAAACCAACATACCACGTTCATCATCGGGTAAACCTACCACGGCACATTCCAGAATTTCTTCGTGGGTTAAAAGTACGGATTCTACTTCAATTGCCGCAATATTATATCCTGAAGAAATAATCATATCATCACCACGAGCCACAAACCAAAAGTAACCATCTTCGTCTTGTTTAAAAATATCGCCGGTAATGTTCCAACCATTTTGAACGTATTCTTGCTGTTTTTCAGTCCGATTTAAGTATTTACAACCCGTGATTCCACGAACGGCTAATCGGCCGGGTTCGTTTCTGGAAACTTCATTGCCATTGGCATCGATAATCTTAGCTTCATAACCAGTAATAGCTACTCCGGTGGCTCCGGGTTTCATGTTTTCTTCGTTGGATGAAATGAAAATATGTAACATTTCGGTAGCTCCAATGCCGTCGATAATTTTTAATCCGGTCGCGTTGTGCCAATCTTCCCACACTTTTAAAGGCAAGGTTTCTCCGGCTGAGACACATTTGCGTAAGCTGGAAATATCATAGTCTTTCACTTTTGTAGTGATGATTCGCCACGCTGTTGGAGCCGTGAAACAAATGGTGATTTTATGGTCTTGAATGGCTTGCAACAAAATATCCGGCGTTGGTTTTTCAATTAAAAATGTGGAAGCACCAAAATACATTGGGAACAAAACCAATCCACCCAAACCAAACGTAAAACCGATAGGCGGACTTCCGGTGAAAATATCATTGGAAGTTGGTTGAAGCGAATAAGCTGGAAAAGCCTCGCAAATATTCAAAATATCTTTATGATAATGAGCCGTCATTTTGGGCAAACCAGTTGTTCCCGAAGTAAAACCGATTAACGCCACACTATCTGATTTGGAATGGAAGTTGTCAAATGTTTTCGATTTGGAAGCCATCAATTGTTCCAATTGGGCATTGCCGTAGAAACAGGTTTTTTGAAGAAAATTTGATTTTACCAAATGCATTTCTTCTTCCAATTCTTTATCGCACAAGGCAATGTAAATCTCCGCACAATCAATAATGGTTGTCAATTCTTTCGAACGCAGTAAGGGCATGGTCGCTACTACAATGCCGCCCGCTTTTAAGACAGCAAACCAGCAAGCCACCATCATGGGATTATTGGCCGAACGCAACAAAACTCGATTTCCGGATTGCAATCCTAAATCGTCAATTAAAACATGTGCAATTTGATTCGCTTTTTCATATAGGTCTTGATAAGTCCAGGTTTCTTCAAAAGTACGTAGGCATGGAGCATTTCCATTTCCGTTTTCGATGTGAACATCTAAAAGGCGTTCGACACAATTGAGCATTTCGGTTTCGTACTTTCCTTGTAAATAAGTAGGCTGCAAGTCGATGCTTGGTAGGGAATTGTGGGCGAAGTTATCGTCAAAATGTTTCATGAGCTACGCTTTTAATTTTTTTACTTCTTTGGAATGAACTAGCGATTTCATTTGAGTAATGGCAACTTTATTGAGTTGAATAAGCCGTTCACTTTGTGACAAATTTTGTTGAATTAACAAAGCATTTATACTTTCCAAATTACTCAGGACTACTAATTGCTCCAAAGTGGCATAATCTCGAATATTTCCTTTTTGAGTCAAATTATTTTCTCTCCATTCCTTGGCTGCAATTCCAAATAAAGCTACATTAAGTAAATCCGCTTCATTAGCATAAACAAAACTCGCTTGCTGTTTGGTAATTTCAAGCGGAATTAAATTTTCCTTAATTGCATCCGTATGAATGTGATAATTAATTTTTGAAATCGTACGTTGTAAATTCCATTCTAAATTTAATCGGTCGTTTTCACTTTCTTTTAAGCGTTGGAATTCTTTGATTAAATATAATTTAAATTCAGGACTTAACCAACTACCAAACTCAAAAGCCAAGTCTTTGTGTGCATATGTTCCTCCGCCATACCTACCTGATTTTGAATAAATACTGATTGCATTTGTTGCTTCAACCCATTTTTTTGGTGTTAAGTGAAAAGAATTTAAACCAGCTTCCTTTTTAAAGGTCTCGAATCCGCCACCTTTAAAATTTGGGTTGTGTATTTGTTCCCAAATACCTAAAAACTCCAATGTATTTCTGTTTCGCATCCAGCTGTAAATAAGGTCATCACCGCCAAATTTGGCAGTCATATCTGTCAATGAAATATAGTCATCATTATTTTTTGATGAAATAGTAATTTCAAAACCTTGAACTTCTATTTTAGATTTTTTTTCTTTCATTTTTAGTTGCTGAGTTGTTGAGATTTTAGGCAACACCGTTTATTGCAAAACTTTCTAATTTATTGGTTTTAAGATTTATTATTGTAATCCAATAAGAAACACCGCCGTCCAAAATTATTTTGTATTCTTCTTTCCAAAATCGATCATCTTGTTTTTTATTATTCTTGTCTAAATCAAAAGAAACATGCAGCATTTTATCTCCATCAGAATTAATGTAGCCTAAATATTGTCTTTTGTAATCCTTTAAATTTCTAGAAATAAATCTTTTATCTTTACTTTTATTTCGTTTTTTTAAGTCTAATTTTAAAATTTCCTCAGCTTGATTAACTTCCTCAATTGTTGGTGTGAATCTTTTAAGAGATTTATCAATTTCATTCGTTTCAAAATTTTCTTTAAAAACTTCTCCAATACTATTTTTATTTCTTATCAAATAAGCATTTTCATTTTCTTTTATTTCAATAAAAAGAGTTGATTTACAAGAAGAAAATAGTACTACAATCAAAAGTAATATAGCATTTCTTATGGATGAAAAATTCCAATTGATTTTTGTAATTGTCATTGATATTGTTATTTCTTATTACTCTTCGGTTTCAACGCTTTCTTCATTCCTTCCATTTGTTTTCGTTCTGATGCTTTTAACGGATACAAATGCGAACTTCCCATTTTATATTGTAATGGAAGATCATCTGTTTGCACATTTTCGTACGCTTGAGCATTTCTAACAAAGTTAGCATCCGCCAATAATGGTCGACCTAACGCCACTAAATCGGCTCTTCCGTTTAAAATGATGGTGTTGATTTGATCAATGTCTTGGATAAATCCGGCTGTTATCGTTGGAATATGAACCGTATTTCGAACTAAATCCGAAAAAGGTGTTTGCCACATTCTGCCCATTTGCGGTTTTTGATTTGCCACCGTATTTCCGGTTGAAACATTAATGATATCTGCTCCGGCGGATTTGAAAGCATTCGAAATGTAGATTACTTCTTCTTCTGAAATTCCGTTTTCAGCCCAATCAGAAGCGGAAATGCGAACGGACATAGGTTTTTGTTGTGGAAAAACATTTCGCATTTCTGAAAATACTCTTAATGGGAATTTGATTCGGTTTTCAATACTTCCGCCAAATTCATCTTTCCGACTATTGGTCAACGGTGATAAAAACGAAGCTAATAAAAATCCGTGATGGGCTTGTAATTCAATCATATCAAATCCGGCTTGTTCAGCATTTTTGGTGGCTTGGACAAATTCAGCAGTAATTTGATTCATATGTTCCAACGTCATTTCTTTTGGAGTTGCCAAGTTGGAATGGAAGGGAATAGAAGAGGCAGAGAGTAATTCCCAAGCCTTATCAATCGGTTCATTTTGTCCTTCCCATGGTTTTTTGATGGCACCTTTTCGACCGGAATGTCCGAGTTGGATTCCGATTTTAGTTTGTGTATGTTGATGAATAAAATCAGTAATTTTTTTCCATTCAATCACTTGATTTTCATTATAAATACCAGTACAACCTAAAGTAATACGTCCAGTTGGTGAAACCGCTGTCATTTCGGTTAAAATCAATCCAACTCCACCCGTTGCTCGACTTCCGTAATGTACCAAATGCCAGTCGTTTACCAAACCGTTTTCGGCAGAATATTGTCCCATCGGAGCCATGACAATTCGATTGGAAAGTTCTAAATCTCTTAATTTAAAAGTAGAAAAAGCAGCTGATTTTGAGTTGAGAGTTGGAAGTTGGGAGTTGGGAGTTTCAAAAAATTCATTTAGAACTTTATCCGTAAATGATTTATCTCGAATTTGAAGATTTTCAAACGTCACTTTTTTAGAACGCGTCATGCAACCAAAGGCAAATTGATAGAAAGGATGTTGCATGTGTCTATCCATATTTTCAAACCAATCCAAGGAAACGAGTGCTGCATATTGAATCATTTCTACCGTATTTCTTCGGGATTTGTCGTATTTTTCAAAAGCGGCTTGTATATTATTGGGATTGACAATCACAGCATCTGACAAACCAATTGCTGAATCCATCGCCAATTTAGTTCCCGAACCAATGGAGTAGTGGGCGGTTGCTTTGGCATCACCCAATAAAACAATATTATTGTGAAACCATTTTTCGTTGGTTACGTGCGGAAATTGTCGCCAATGTGATTTGTTAGAAATAAGCGGATGTCCGTCTAATTCATCTTTGAAGATTTCGGCTATTTTTTGAATGGTATCTTCTTCGTTAGTGACTTCAAAACCAAATTTTTGCCAAGTTTCATCGCTACATTCAAAAATCCAGGTACTCATGCCTTCTTCGTATTGATAGGTGTGAGCCACGATGGTTCCGAAAGGCGTTGTTCTGAAAAAATAAGTAAACGCATCCAAGGGTTTGGTGGAGCCTAGCCAAACAAAACGGTTCTTTTTGAGTTCGATTTTGGTGCCGAATTCAGAAGCAAATTGCGTTCGAATGGCACTCCCAATTCCGTCACAAGCCACAATAATATCTGAATCGGCAAACTGACTTAAATCGTCCACATTTTGTTCAAAATATAGATTCACGCCTTCTTCACGACAGCGTTGGTGTAATAATTTCAACAATGTTTTACGGGAACAACCGCAAAATCCGTTACCGGAAATGTTTACGTTTTGTCCGTCTCTAGCGATAATGATATCATCCCAATAGGCAAATTCACTTCGAATGAGTTCATACGATTGTACATCACGCATCAAGAATTCCCCCAGTGTTTCATCGGAGAATACCACACCAAAACCAAAACTATCGTCGGGTTTATTGCGTTCGTAAACATCGATTTGGCAATTGGGCATTGCTTTTTTGGTTAATATGGAAAAGTAGAGTCCGCCGGGGCCACCACCGATTACTGTTATTTTTTTCATTTTTTGTAAAGTCGCATTTGACTAAATTATTATTTTATTTCAATCTTTCTAATTTTTAAAATCATTTTTTTGAACACAGATTAAAGAAATTTAGAAAATTTTTAAAATCTATTTTGTTTTTAATTCTTCATATTTCTCGAATTTTTAAAATCTGTGTTCTCAAGATTTTACGCTCTTTTAATCGAAAAAAGTTCACCCAACGTACTATAATTCGAACCTGCTAAGCGGGCTACAGGTTTATAAATATCCAAATTAATTCGGCTGTTTTCCATTAAAATAGAATCGTCAATATGTATCATTTTTATTTTTCCAATCACGATACAGGCACCACCTCCTTCATTATTATCCATAAAATAGTGATGAATCATTTCACATTCCAAATGAATCGGACTTTCTTTGACGCGTTTGGGTTTGATGAAAACAGAGTCGATAGGCGTGAGGTTGGTCAATTCAAATTCATCTACATCGGAAGGAACGGATGCGGAAGTGGCATTCATTTGTTCGACAACATCCATGGTTACCAAATTCACAACAAATTCACCATTGTGCAACACATTATTCAGTGTGTCTTTGTATTGATTATTATCTCTTCGGGTGGAAAACATCACACAAGGCGGATCGCTCGAAACCATATTAAAATATGAAAAGGGTGCGAGATTATTGATTCCGTCTTTGTCAATGGTAGATATCCAACCAATTGGTCTTGGGATGATTGTTCCGGTTAATAGTTTATATAAAACAGAAGGATCTGTTTCATCCGTTTTGAATTGCATAGGTTTAGTGTTGTTTCTACAAATTAAAGAAAATTGACTGAATATCTTTCCATTTCAAAAGCTAAAAATGTATAGTAAGTTATTAACGAAGCTATAATCATTATAAAATCAAACTATTTTAAAAATAGAGTAATTTTATTCAGAATGTAATTTTTTCCTAATAAATTTAAGCACTTTGTAAAATTTCACTAAAAAAATTATAAAATATGATTTTATTTTATTGCTAATTTAATATATTTATGCAAAATTTTTATATATGGAGATTTTAGCGTGTCCGAAATGCCAAAACAATCAGATTGTTAAAAGCGGCATTATTAAAGACAGACAAAGGTATTTATGCAAAAAATGTAATTATTATTTCACCGTTAATAAGTTAGGCAAAAAGATAGATGATTACTATGTAACCAAAGCACTTCAGTTGTATTTGGAAGGGTTGAGTTACCGTGAAATTGAACGCATTATTGGGGTTTCACATGTTACGGTAAGTAATTGGGTGAAAGAGTTTAAAATCAAAAAACCGGCACATACCGATTATCATCCTACCTATAAGATTTATAATCATTTAGAACTGGTTGAATTCTTAAAAACCAAAGAGCATTTGAAGGGAGCCGGAATGATTATAACCGAATTAGGAGATAAGTTTATGTTGATAAAATGGGAGCGTTTTAAAGATTAACTATAGTAGTTTACAAAAATATATAACAGAATTTTTTTATGGAATTATTAAATAGAATTTAGTGGAGTCAAAAAAGACAAACTAACCCTTATTTAACCAAAATTCTATTTATGAAAAAAACTATTTTAATCCTTAGTCTTTTGATGTTTTCCGGACTTGCTTTTTCGCAAGGTTCACCGGATTACGGAGGCGGACTAAAATTTAATTTAAATCCGGAAGGAACCAAGTATATGCGATTTATTGCTTGGAATCAAATTTGGTTACGTTCCTCTGAAATGAATCCCGGAACCATGATTGGCGATGAAGCGATTACAAAACAAGAAGACATTGGTCTTAGACGTTTGCGTTTATTGGCATATGCACAAATTTCTCCGCGTTATATGATTGTAACACATATTGGTATTAACAATCAAACCTTTATTAATGGCGGTGCATCAGGTTCAGGTGGAACCGGTGGATATGGAAACGGTAAAAAACCCGGTTTGTTTTTTCATGATGCTTGGAATGAATATGCTGTTGTGTTGCCGAAAGAAGAAAAACCATTTAGTTTGAGTATGGGAGCCGGTTTACATTATTATATGGGTTTATCTCGTTTGACAATGTCGTCTACATTAAATTATATGACCATTGATGCACCTATATTTAATTGGCCATTGATTGAAAATTCCGATCAATTTGCACGACAAATAGGGATTTTTGCCAAAGGAAAATACAATCGGTTTGAGTACCGTTTGAGTTTAAATAAACCTTTTGCTACCAACAATGTTCCGGTTGATGTAACAAATGCAGATTTGGCAAGAGCTGTAGATAATAATCACAATGCGAAATGGTCAAAAGCGGGTTATTTTGAGTACCAATTTTTTGACAAAGAATCTAATTTTCTACCATTCAAAGTAGGAAGCTATTTGGGAACTAAAAAAATGTTCAATTTAGGAGCCGGTTTTTACACAGCACCTAGTTCAACTAAAACTTCAGTAAATGGGATTGAAGAAAGGCATGCTACCAATTTATTTGCCGGTGATGTATTTGTGGATTTACCAATTGGAAATAAAGAGAAAAAAATGGCAGTAACAGGTTACAGTGTTTTCTATTCCTATGATTTCGGTCCTAACTATTTAAGAAATATCGGAATCATGAATGAAGGTGTTGCCAATCCCGCATTTACCGGAGGTCAAGCATTAGCTGGTGCCGGAAATCTTCAGCCAATGATTGGAACCGGTTCGATTTGGTATACCCAAGCCGGAGTATTATTACCCAACAAAAATGAAAAACCTAAAGTGAGAATTCAACCTTTTGCGGCATACACGTATAAAAATTTTGATGCTTTAGAAAAAGCCAGTAATCAATTTGATTTTGGAACCAATTTCTTTTTAGATGGTCACCATGCTAAAATTACCGCTCAATATTCTAATCGTCCGGTTTACACCGCGGTTGACAAAATAGATTCTTACAAAGGTGAATTTTTATTACAATTACAAATATATTTATAACCAATAAAAACAATAATTATGAGTAACCAAGCTAACGCAACGGCCTATTGGAAAGAGAATTTGAAATACCTTCTCATCCTGTTAACAATTTGGTTTTTGGTATCGTATGGTGCCGGAATCTTATTTAAAGATGCACTAGATGCTATAAAAATCGGTGGATTCCCGCTCGGATTTTGGTTTGCACAACAAGGGTCAATTTACGCATTTGTGATTTTGATTTTTGTGTATGTACGACTAATGAACAAATTAGATAAAAAATACGGATACGACGAGGAATAGGAATCAGTTAGCAGTGTTCAGTGCTCAGTTTAAAGTGCTCAGAATACAGTAATCAGTTAACTATTCATAAGAAATTATTAAAAATAAATAAAAACTCAGCTGCTCAGTACCTCAGCTACTAAGAAACTCAAAAAAATAAACAAAATGGATGTACAAATTTGGACATATATAATAGTAGGAGCTTCATTTGCTCTTTATATCGGAATTGCAATCTGGTCTCGTGCCGGATCAACAAAAGAATTTTATGTTGCAGGTGGTGGTGTTTCACCTATCGCAAATGGAATGGCTACTGCAGCAGATTGGATGTCAGCCGCTTCCTTTATTTCAATGGCGGGAATTATTTCCTTTGCAGGATATGATGGTGCTGTTTACTTAATGGGTTGGACCGGTGGTTATGTTTTATTAGCTTTATTATTAGCTCCTTATCTTAGAAAATTTGGAAAATTCACTGTGCCTGACTTCATTGGCGACAGATATTATTCCAAAACAGCTCGTTCTGTAGCGGTTTTTTGTGCCCTAATCGTTTCGTTTACGTATGTAGCGGGACAAATGCGTGGAGTAGGAGTAGTGTTCTCAAGATTTTTGGAAGTTGATATTAATACCGGAGTAATCATCGGGATGGTAATCGTTTTGTTTTATGCCGTTCTAGGGGGAATGAAAGGAATCACATATACACAAGTAGCACAATATTGTGTGTTGATTTTTGCCTTTATGGTACCAGCCATTTTTATTTCCATTCAAATGACAGGCAATCCAATTCCGCAAGTTGGTATGGGTGGAACGGTTGCAGATGGTTCAGGAGCGTATTTATTAGATAAATTAAACGGATTGCAAACAGAATTAGGTTTTGATGAATATACTAGTGGTTCTAAATCTATGATTGATGTTTTTGCCATCACGTTAGCATTAATGGTTGGAACTGCAGGATTACCACACGTAATCGTTCGTTTTTTTACCGTTAAAAAAGTGAAAGATGCTCGTAAATCTGCCGGTTGGGCTTTGTTACTAATTGCTATTCTTTATACTACAGCTCCTGCAGTTGCGGTTTTTGCAAAAGCAAATTTAATTGAAACTGTTAGTAACAAAGAATACAGCTCTATGCCTCAGTGGTTTGTGAATTGGGAAAAAACCGGTTTGCTAACTTTTGATGATAAAAATGCAGACGGAAAAATTCAATATGTGGCTGATAAAGAAGCAAACGAATTAAAAATTGATAATGATATCATGGTGTTAGCCAATCCTGAGATTGCTAATTTACCCAATTGGGTGATTGCTTTAGTAGCGGCTGGAGCTTTAGCTGCGGCATTATCTACAGCTGCAGGATTGTTATTGGTTATTTCTTCATCTGTATCACACGATTTAATTAAGAAAATGATTAACCCTAACATTTCTGAAAAAAATGAACTTTGGGCAGCTCGTGGTTCTGCGGCAGTGGCTGTAATTATTGCCGGTTATTTTGGTATTAATCCTCCAGGATTTGTAGCTGCAGTTGTGGCATTAGCCTTTGGTTTAGCTGCTGCGTCTTTCTTCCCGGCAATCATTTTAGGTATTTTTTATAAGAAAATGAATAAAGAAGGTGCTATCAGCGGAATGATTGTAGGTATGGTTTTGATGATTTATTATATGTTGAAATTCAAATTTGGTATCTTTGATGGAGGTAAAGAAATAGTTGATTCCTTAAAGCCCGATTGGTGGTTTGGTATTTCACCGGAAGGTTTTGGAACAGTAGCCATGATAGCCAATTTTGTTGTTGCTTTAATTGTAAATCGTTTTACACCGGAACCACCACAAGATGTTCAGGAAATTGTTGAAAACATTCGAATTCCATCTGGAGCTGGTGAAGCAACCGGACATTAATAAAAGAATTATCTCTATGTAATATTATATGCTCTGCTTTTGAATTTCAAGAGCAGAGTTTGTGATTCAATTGAAATACTAAAAATGAAAAAAAGGCATCTTCAAAAATTTGTACTGATTAGCTTGTTGTTATGGATGGCATTCAACTTTCCTATACTATTACTTTTCAACAAATCTGAAGCTCTATTGGGCATACCAATTATCTATTTTTACATTTTTTCAGTTTGGACATTGTCCATTGTCATTTCATTTTACTTTTTAAAAAAATACAATGAATAGCGGATTTTTATTAGTCATATTACTGTTGTATCTCGGATTACTTTTCTTCATTGCTCAATGGGCAGAACGAAAAGGGAACTCGAAATGGACTAATAATCCTTATGTTTATTCACTTTCACTGGCTGTTTATTGCACCACTTGGACGTATTACGGAAGTATTGGTGTGGCCGCTAATTCAGGCCTAAATTTCATTCCTATTTATCTAGGACCCGTAATTGCTTTTCCGGCTTGGATTCTGATTCTAAGAAAAATCATTCGCATTTCCAGAGTGAATAAAATTTCCAGTATTGCTGATTTTATTTCGCTTCGTTATGGAAACAGCCGATTTTTAGGAGCTTTAGTGACCATTATTTCGTTAATTGCTATTTTGCCATATGTGGGATTACAACTCAAAGCAATCTCTGAAACATTTCATATTGTTACTCAATCAGAAGAAACCACCAATGTTTTTTTAGACACTTCTACCTATGTAGCTATTGTTCTTGCTGTTTTTGCTTCTTTTTATGGAACTCGGTATGTAGATGCTTCTGAAAAAAGGAAGGGAATTGTAACTGCAGTAGCAATGGAATCAGTACTAAAATTGTTCTTCTTTATTATTTTAGGATTGTATGTCACTTTTTACGTTTTTGATGGTTTTGATGCCATTTATGCTAAAGCGTCCTTATTGGAAAGTTTTGAAGAAAGAAATACCGTTCATGGTTTGGAAGGCGGCATGAATTGGATGATGCTCATTATATTGTCATTCTTTTCAATTTTCCTTTTACCTAGACAATTTCACATGTCAATTGTGGAAAACAATCGTGAAAAACATATTCAAACTGCCATTTGGTTATTTCCATTGTATCTTTTGTTATTCAATTTATTTGTTTACCCAATTGCATGGGGTGGAAATATTTTGTTTGAGGGAAAAGAGGTAAATCCCGATATGTTTTCACTTTTAATTCCTCAACTATTTGATAATACTTTTATGACGGTTTTAGTCTTCTTAGGAGGTTTTTCTGCAGCGATTTCAATGATTGTTGTTTCTTCCATCACACTTTCTACTATGTTGAGCAACAATCTTTTAATTCCGTATGGTGTATTAGGTTCTCTACAAAAAGACAATCAGGAAAGCAATAGCGAACGAATTGTTAACATAAGAAGAATTGGTATATTTCTAATGATCATTTTAGCTTTTATTTATTACCGCTACTTTATCATGGATTTTTCTTTGGTATCCGTAGGAATGATTTCGTTTGTGATTGTTGCCCAACTCGGACCGGCTTTTTTCGGAGCTATTTTCTGGAAAAGAGGTTCGCTAAATGGTGCTGTTGCGGGAATAATAGTTGGAATGCTGATTTGTTTTTATACCATCATGCTACCTTTTTTATTGAGTTCCATCAATCCTGAAAGTAATTTTTTTAAAGAAGGTTTCTTTGGTTTTACTTTTTTACAACCTTTTCAATTGTTTGGATTAGATTATCTGGAACCTATTCCACATGCACTTTTTTGGAGTTTACTGTTCAATAGTTTAGTTTATTTGTTTGTTTCAGTAAGTTTTAAAGGTGATTACCGTGAACGTAATTATGCGGAAATGTATGTTGATATCGATAAATACATCAACAATCATGAAAATGCATTTGTTTGGAAAGGAACAGCTTATGTATCGGATATTCAAAAAGTATTGAAACGATTTTTAGGAGAAGAACGAACCAATCGAGCACTTTCCATTTTTAAAATGAAATACAATATTGCTCCTGATAATTTGTTGGCCGATGCTCGTTTAGTCAAATTTGCTGAAAACTTATTAACCGGACACATTGGCACTGCTTCGGCCAAAATTTTAATTGAAAGTGTGACCAAAGAAGACAAAATCAGTTTACCGGAAGTGTTGAAAATTTTAGAAGAATCCAAAGAAAATCTCATCATCAACAAAAAATTAACCGAAACGTCAAACGAGTTAAAAGAGCTTTCTTCTAAACTGAAAATAGCGAATGAAAACCTTGTGTTAAAAGACAAACAAAAAGATGAATTTTTGGATACTGTTACGCATGAACTACGAACGCCAATAACCGCCATTCGTGCCGCAAGTGAAATTTTGCATGACGATGATGAAATTCCGGAAGAATTGAAAAAGCAATTTCTTCAAAACATCATCACCGAATCGGATCGTTTAAATCGTTTGATTGATAAAATTTTGGATTTAGAAAAATTTGAAACCGGTAAGCAGAAAATTTTCCCAACCAATGGAAACATCATTAAAACCATTTCAAAATCGCTATCGCCTCTGCAACAATTGATTTCTAATAAAAAAATTCATCTAGAATTTGATGAAAATCAACATTCTATTCTTATCCATTATGATGAAGAACGAATCATTCAAGTGATTACCAATTTGGTTTCCAATGCAATTAAATTTGCCGATGAAAAAGCAGGAATTATTATCATCACCCTTTCAGAGAATGAAGATGAATATTTAAAAGTGAATGTATTTAACAATGGAAAAGGTGTCAATCCTGAAGATTTGGAATCTATTTTTGACAAGTTTTATCAATCCAGCAATCAGAATATAAAAAAACCAATCGGAAGCGGTTTAGGATTAGCCATTTGTAAACAAATTATCGAAGCTCATAAAGGCAAAATTTGGGCGGAAAACGTTCAAAATGGCGTAACCTTTTCATTTACGCTTCCCAAGAAAATACAATAAAGATGAAAAAGATTTTATTAGTAGATGACGAACCCAACATTATCATGTCGTTGGAATATACATTCAAAAAACAAAATTTTGAAGTATTTATAGCCCGTGATGGTCAAGAAGCATTGGATATTTTAAAAATTGAACAACCTGATTTAATCATTTTGGATATTATGATGCCGAATGTAGATGGTTATGCCACAATTGAATCGGTTAAAAAGAATGAAAAATTAGTCAACTGTAAAGTTATTTTTCTTTCTGCCAAAAACAAAGAAAGCGATATTGAAAAAGGAATGCAGTTGGGTGCAGATGCATACATGACTAAGCCTTTTTCAATCAAAAAATTAGTGGAACAAGTGAATGAATTGCTTTCTACGAGTGATTAGTCCCTAGTCATAAGTGAAGAATGATTTGCAACAATAGTAACAATACACAAAAATGAATTATTTAGAATTTTATCAAAAAAGTCTTGACAATCCAGAAGTATTTTGGAAAGAACAAGCCGAACATATCCAATGGTTTAAAAAACCCGAAGCCATTTTATCAAATGATAAAAATGACTATCCACTTTGGTATGCCGATGGCGAATTAAATGCTTGTTATTTGGCATTAGACAAACATATATTGGATGGTTATGGTGAACAAATAGCAATCATTTATGATTCTCCGGTTACACAAACCGTAAAAAAATACTCGTATAACGAAGTGAAATCAGAAGTGGCAAAATTAGCAGGAGGTTTACTTTCGTTGAGCATTAAAAAAGGAGAAACTGCTGTCATTTATATGCCTATGATTCCGCAAGCCGCTTTTGCGATGTTAGCTTGTGCAAGAATAGGAGTGACCCATTCCGTAGTTTTTGGCGGATTTGCTCCGCACGAGTTGGCAATCCGAATTAATGATTGCAAACCAAGAATCATTTTAACTGCTTCCTCAGGAATTGAAGTAGATCGATTAATTGCCTACAAACCTTTAGTTGATGAAGCGATTGAATTAGCTAATCACAAACCGAAAAAAGTAGTGGTTTTAAACCGAAAATTAGGGGCTAGAGTTCCATTCAAAAAATACGATGTCGATTATGATGCGTTAGTTTACGGTTCAGAGGAAGTTGATTGTGTTTCTGTGGAATCAACACATCCTTTATATGTTTTATATACATCAGGAACAACGGGAAAACCAAAAGGAATTGTCAGAGATACAGGCGGTTATGCAATTGCACTAAAATTTTCAATGCAATACATTTACGGTGCTAAGCCCGGTGAAGTTTTTTGGGCAGCTTCAGATGTAGGTTGGGTGGTTGGGCACAGTTATATTGTTTATGGTCCACTAATAAACAGAAACACAACCATTATTTTTGAAGGAAAACCTATAAAAACACCTGATGCGTCTACTTTCTGGCGTGTGATTTCAGAACATCAGGTAAAAGTGATGTTTACGGCACCTACCGCTATTCGAGCCATTAAGAAAGAAGACCCTAATGGGGAATTTATCAAACAATATGATTTATCATGTTTGCGAACACAATTTTTAGCAGGAGAACGTTGTGATGTGGCAACATTAGAATGGTATAATCAACATATTCCGGTTCCTGCCATCGATCATTGGTGGCAAACAGAATCCGGTTGGCCGATGATTGCTAATATGATGGGAGTGGAGTTTCTTCATATCAAACCCGGTTCTGCCGGCAAAGCCGTTTCAGGTTATGATATTCGAATTTTAAATGATAATGGGGAAGAAGTTGGTGCCAACGAAGAAGGTTTTGTAGTGATTAAATTACCATTGCCACCCGGCACTATGCTTGATTTGTGGAAAGATAGCGAACGTTTTCATTCCGGTTATTTACAAAAATTTCCCGGTTATTATTTTTCAGGAGATGGCGGATTTAAAGATGAAGAAGATTATATTTTTATAACCGGCAGAGTAGATGATGTAATCAATGTGGCAGGACATCGATTGTCAACTGCCGAAATGGAAGAAATTGTTGCTTCGCATCCTGCTGTGGCTGAATGTGCTGTGATTGGTGTGAATGATGAACTTCGTGGACAAATACCTTTAGCTATGGTAGTAATGAAAACCGGAAATGATACAGAACATTTTCAATTGGAATATGAAATTGTTCATTTAATACGTAACCAAATTGGAGCTGTGGCTTGTTTGCGAAATGTACTGATTGTGCAACGATTACCGAAAACACGTTCGGGAAAAATTCTTAGGAAATTATTGCGAAATATCGTTGACAAAATTGAATTTCAAATTCCATCAACCATTGACGACGAATTGATTATTGATGAAATAATTGAAGTTGTTGAAAAATATGCAATAACCACACAAAAATAAAATCATAAACACAATTTTATCTATATCTTTTTAGCAAAGATACATTGGAATGAACGAATAGATTCGTTATTTTTACATAAAAATTAGACCAAAAAACAGAAACATTATGAGTTATTATAAAATACACGACCTCGAGAATTATTTCAAAATGTATAAAAAATCGGTTCGTGAACCCCGAAAATTTTGGGACCGTATTGCAGATGAAAACTTTACTTGGTATCAAAAATGGGACAAAGTTTTTGAATTTGATATGCAAGAAGCAAAATTCAAATGGTTTTTGGATGCCAAAGTAAATATTACCAAAAACTGTATTGACCGCCATTTAGCTCGAAGAGGAGATAAAACGGCGATCATTTTTGAACCGAATAACCCAGACGAAGAAGCTCAGCATATTACGTATAATGAACTCTATGCACGAGTTGCTAAAATGGCTAATGTATTGAGAGAACAAGGTATCAAAAAAGGAGATAGAGTTTGTATTTATTTACCAATGATTCCTGAATTAGCGGTATCGGTTTTAGCTTGTGCCCGAATAGGTGCAATTCACTCTGTTGTTTTTGCCGGGTTTTCTGCTTCGGCAGTTTCAACTCGAATTAACGATAGTGAATGTAAAATGGTCATCACGTCAGACGGTGGTTATCGTGGTAACAAAACCATTGATTTAAAAGGGATTATTGATGAAGCATTAGAAAAATCACCCTGTGTGGAAAAAGTGTTGGTCGTAAAAAGAACCAATGAAATAGTAAACATGAAAGAGGGTCGTGACCTTTGGTTGCAACCTCTTTTAGAAGATGCCATTCCTAACAATGTTGCAGAAATTATGGATGCTGAAGATCCGTTATTCATTCTTTACACTTCAGGTTCAACAGGAAAACCAAAAGGTATGTTGCATACTACAGCCGGTTATATGGTTTATACAGCCTATACGTTTAAAAATGTTTTCAACTATGAAGAAAATGATATTTATTGGTGTACAGCCGATATTGGTTGGATAACCGGACATTCTTATATTTTATACGGACCATTGTTAAATGGTGCCACGACGGTTATTTTTGAAGGTGTTCCATCTTATCCGGATTTTAGTCGTTTTTGGGAGGTAATTGAAAAACATAAAATCACACAATTTTATACCGCTCCAACGGCTATTCGTGCCCTAGCAAAAGAAAGTTTGGATTATGTGCAACGTTTTCCATTAAAATCATTAAAAGTGATTGGTTCAGTTGGAGAACCAATTAATGAAGAAGCTTGGCATTGGTACAATGATCATGTAGGAGGAAAACGTTGTCCGTTAGTGGATACCTGGTGGCAAACGGAAACGGGAGGAATTATGATTTCACCTATTCCGTTTGTAACGCCAACAAAACCAACGTATGCATCCTTACCATTGCCGGGAATTCAACCCGTTTTGATGGATGAATTGCGAAACGAAATTGAAGGCAATCAAGTCACCGGAAGTTTGTGTATTAAATTCCCTTGGCCATCAATGGCAAGAACAATATGGGGCGATCATCAACGATATAAAGAAACGTATTTTTCTGCTTTCCCGGGGAAATATTTCACCGGAGATGGTGCTTTACGTGATGAAGTAGGATATTACCGAATCACCGGTAGAGTAGATGATGTAATCATTGTTTCCGGTCATAATTTGGGAACGGCTCCTATTGAAGATTCGATAAATGAACATCCTGCTGTAGCAGAAAGTGCTATTGTAGGATTCCCACACGATGTGAAAGGAAATGCTTTATATGGCTTTGTAATTTTGAAAGAAACCGGTGAAACGCGAGATAAAGAAAATCTCCGCAAAGAGATTAACCAACAAATTTCTGATCAAATCGGACCAATTGCTAAATTGGATAAGATTCAATTTGTTTCAGGTTTACCAAAAACCAGAAGTGGAAAAATCATGCGTCGCATTTTGAGAAAAATCGCGGAAGGAGATTATTCTAATTTTGGAGATATAACTACGTTATTGAATCCTGAAATCGTGGAAGAAATCAAGGAAGGGAAATTATAAAACAAATTACAACATAATAGTTAAGCCGCACGAATATAATTCTTGCGGTTTTTTATTAACTTTGATATTATGAAAGAACAAGATTTAACCAAACTCTCTGTTGACGAACTCAAAGCAAAACAGAAAACGCTAAAAACATCGTCAATATTAATCTTGATAGCAATGGCCATTATGCTATTTAGCGGCATATTTTTTATGATAAAAATGAAAAGTCCGGTTTTTACAATTTTACCGGTAGCATTTTTGCCTTTAGTTATTATTTTCTCTAAACAAATAAAATCGATTAAAGAGGAATTAGAAAAAAGGGAAAAGATAAACAAATCTTAAATCATTTTAAAACAGTCTGTTTTTTGAGTTATTTAGTATAATTTAGCTCAAATGAACCCAACTCTCCAAATAGCAATTATCGGTGGTGGTCTCGCCGGATTAACCGCAGCGATTCATCTAACGAAATCTTGTAAATCGGTTATACTATTTGAAAAAAATACCTATCCAAAGCATAAAGTATGTGGCGAATTCATATCAAATGAAGTTTTGCCTTATTTTGAAGAATTAGGGTTGAAAATTGAATCATTACAACCAACTCACATACATAAAACATCAATTTCAATTAATAGTGGAAAATCGATTTCTGCCAATCTTCCGTTAGGTGGATTTGGAATAAGTCGTTATAAATTAGATCATTATCTTTATGAAAAAGCCAAAGAATTTGGTTGTCAAATCATTCATCAACAAGTAAATGAAATTGATTTTTTAGAAGATTCATTTACCATTCAAACCGAAAATAACGAAACTTTCCAAGCCAAAGTAGTTTTAGGAGCTTTTGGAAAACGATCAAATTTAGATGTCAAACTTCAGCGAAATTTTATTCAGAAAAAATCACCTTGGTTAGCTGTAAAAGCTCATTATAAAGGAAAATTTCCGAATGATTTAGTAGAATTACATAATTTTGAAGGTGGTTATTGCGGTGTTTCAAAAGTGGAAGATAACATTATCAATATTTGTTATCTAGCTAAATATGAATCATTTAAAAAAGAAAAAGATATTTCAAATTTTCAAATAAATGTTTTAAACAAAAACCCAAAACTGAAAGCTATTTTAGACAATTCGGAACTGCTTTTTGAAAAACCATTAACCATCAGTCAAATTTCATTTGAAAATAAAAAGCAAGTAGAAAACCATATTTTGATGCTAGGCGACACCGCCGGATTAATTCATCCGTTATGCGGAAACGGAATGGCAATGGCCATTCACAGTGCTAAAATAGTTAGTGAGTGCACGCTTGAATTTCTGAATGGAAAAATAAATCGCAGCGAATTGGAAATAAAATACGCCAAACAATGGAATTTCAATTTTAAATCTCGCATTCAAATGGGTAAAATTCTTTCTAAATTATTACTCAACCCATTTCTTAGTAAACTAATCATGAAATGGCTCATAATCTTTCCAAAATTTGTACCTTACATCATTCAAAAAACACACGGGAAACCCATTAATTAATGCCAATTCAAACTAAATTTCGTACAGAAGCTGATGAAATCATGGATGATTTTGAACTGAAAGGTTCAGAATTACGTGAAGCATTGGATAAAATTGCCCGCATTAATCAATTGCTGGGTGGAAATAAACTAACTTTACAAGGGGTTCAAAAATTAATTCAACACAACAACAACCAAGATAAAATTCGCATCGTAGATGTTGGATGTGGAAATGGAGATATGTTGCGAACTCTAGCAAATTTTGCTAGTCGGAATAATCTAAATTTTGAACTTATTGGGGTGGATGCCAACTCTTTTACCATTGATTATGCCAAAAAGTTGAGTATAAAATATCCTACGATTCATTACCAATGTCTGGACATTTTTAGTGAAGCGTTTAGTAAATTGAATTATGATATTGTACTGTGCACCTTAACATTACACCATTTCAAAAACGAAGAGATAAATTATTTAATTAAACTTTTTTTTCAACAAAGTAAAGTTGGAATCGTGATAAATGATTTGCACCGTTCAACAATCGCTTACCGATTATTTCAAATGGTTTGTTTTGTTTTTAAACTAAATAAAATGTCAAAAAACGATGGATTAATTTCTATTTTACGTGGATTTAAAAAATCTGAATTAGTTGCTTTTTCAAGGAAAATTAACGCATCAAAACAAACGATTCAATGGAAATGGGCATTTCGATTCCAATGGATTATATGGAAATAAATTAAATAAAATGACTGTTAAACTCATCACTGTTGCTACGCAAGTACCGCAATATTCTCGAAAAACTTCGGAAATTATTCCTTTTTTGGATAGTTGGTTGCATAGTCAGGAAGATCGATTCATACGAAAAGCAAAAAAGATTTTTGAAGGAGCTCAAGTAGATAAACGTTATTCCATTATGCATCCGGAAGAAGTTTTTTCCCTATCTTCTTTTGAGGAAAGAAATGCTATTTATTCTAGAGAAATGATTGTTTTAGGCGAACAGGTGCTACAAAAAGCTTTAAATAATGCAAAATGGAGTCCGCAAAGCATCGATTATATCATAACCGTGAGTTGCACCGGCATTATGATTCCGTCTTTAGATGCTTATCTCATCAATCGATTGCAGTTAAAACAAGATATTGTCCGTCTTCCGGTTACCGAAATGGGTTGTGTTGGCGGTGTTTCAGGACTAATTTATGCTAAAAACTTCCTCAAAGCCAATCCAAATAAAAGAGCGGCAGTGATTACCGTTGAAAGTCCAACAGCAACGTTTCAATTGGATGATTTTTCTATGGCAAACATTGTCAGTGCTGCGATTTTTGGTGATGGAGCAGCTTGTGCTTTATTGTCTTCATTTCCAGAAGATAACGGACCCAAATTAATTGACGAAGCCATGTATCATTTTTATGACAAGGAACATATGATGGGCTTTGATTTAACAAATAAAGGACTTAAAATGGTTTTAGATATTGAAGTTCCTGAGACGATTGGTGAACATTTCCCGGCGATTATTCATCCGTTTTTAGAAAAAAATAAGTTGACAATTCAGGATATTGATTATTTAATTTTTCATCCGGGTGGAAAAAAAATCGTACATTTAGTCGAAGATTTATTTTTAGATTTAGGTAAAAATATTGACGACACCAAAGAAGTGTTGCGATTATTTGGAAATATGTCGAGTGCCACTGTTTTATTTGTTTTGGAAAGAATTATGCAACAAAATCCAAAATCAGGTCAAAGAGGGTTGATGTTAAGTTTTGGTCCCGGATTTACAGCACAGCGAATTTTATTAGAATGGTAAACGAATTTCAACATACTTGGGCAATTATCCTCGGAGGAAGTTCCGGATTAGGATTGGCTTCTGCTAAAAAGTTAGCCGAAAACGGAATGAATATTTGCATCATTCACCGAAATACGCGAGTGGAGTTACCCGAAATTGAACAAGAATTTGAATCTATCAAATCAACGGGAATTTCCTTTTTGAGTTTTAATGTCGATGCTTTACAAGCTGAAAAGAGACAAGAAATCATTAATCAAATTAAGTCTAAAATCGGTTCTGACCAAGTAAAATGCCTGATTCACAGCGTCGCGAAAGGAAGTTTAAAAAGTATGACATCCGAAAATTCATTAACAACGGATGATTTTTTGTTAACCATCAATGCGATGGCAATTTCGTTGTACGATTGGACAAAAGCAGTTTTTGAAGCTGATTTATTTCATCACGATACCCGAATTATTTCATTTACAAGTGAAGGAAGTCTGAAACCAATTCCAAATTACGGAGCTGTGAGTGCTGCTAAAGCAACGTTGGAAGCCATTTCGAGACAAATTGCTTTTGAATTTGCACCCTTTGGCATTAAAAGTAATTGCATTCAAGCGGGTGTGACGAATACAAAATCACTGCAACTGATTCCAAATAGCGAAAAAATTAAAGAGATTGCCATCAGAAGAAATCCTTTTAAACGTTTGACAGAACCGGAAGATGTGGCCAATGTGGTTTATTTACTTTGTAAAGAAGAAGCCAAATGGATTAACGGAACTGTTATTAAAGTAGATGGCGGTGAAAGCCTTTAAAATAAAATTGAAATGAGTCAAACCGATTTAATTTTAAGTAAGCTTCCTTACCAAAAACCATTTCTTTTTGTAGAGGAATTGCTTCAAATTAATGAAAATGGTGCAAAAGGAACATTTACTTTTGATGAAAAGTTAGATTTTTACAAAGGTCATTTTAAAGATAATCCAATTACGCCGGGTGTGATTTTAATCGAAACAATGGCTCAAATTGGGTTGGTTTGTTTGGGAATTTATTTAACGTTGAACGAAGATGTTTCGCAAATCGCCTTTTCATCCTCTGAAGTAGAATTTTTAAAACCGGTTTATCCAAACGAAAAAGTCACTGTGATTTCAGAAAAAGTCTATTTCCGTTTTGGTAAATTAAAGTGTAAAGTTCGAATGATGAATAGTAAAAATGAAGAAGTTTGTAGCGGAACTTTGTCAGGAATAATAGTAAGATAACATGCAAAAAAAACGTGTCGTCATCACCGGATTAGGCGTTGTTGCTCCCAATGGTGTGGGAGTGAGCAACTTTTTGCATGCTATCAAAAACGGAATTTCAGGAATCAAACACGATGCTGAATTAGAACGATTACAGTTTTCTTGTCAAATTTCGGGAACACCTGAAATAACGGAAGAACTAAAAAATGAATATTTTACAGCATTAGAATTAAAAAACTTCAACGCATCAGGAATTTTATACGGAGTAATCGCCGGAATGGAAGCGTGGAAAGATGCCGGATTATCCATTGAAAATAACGAAAACCCCGATTGGGATAGCGGAACAATTTTTGGAACCGGAACATCAGGTATCGAAAAATTCAGAGAAAGCATTTATAAAATTGATGATTTTCAAACCAGAAGATTAGGAAGTACAGCTGTTGCCCAAACGATGAATAGTGGCGTGAGTGCTTATTTAGCGGCAAAATTAGGATTAGGAAATCAAGTAACTACCAATTCTTCCGCTTGTGCAACCGGAACAGAAAGCATTTTGATGGGTTATGATCGAATCGTTTCCGGACAAGCCAAGCGAATGTTGGTGGGAAGCACCTCCGATAGCGGTCCGTATATCTGGGGCGGATTTGATGCCATGCGGGTTTGCACGTTCAAACACAACGATTCACCGGAAAAAGGCTCGCGACCCATGAGTGAAAGTGCTTCGGGTTTTGTGCCTGGAAGTGGAGCAGGAGCACTGCTTTTGGAAGATTTAGAATCTGCTTTAGCTAGAAAGGCAACTATATATGCTGAAGTTTTAGGTGGAAACAGTAATTCCGGGGGACAAAGAGGTGAAGGTACAATGACAGCACCTAATTCAGTTGCAGTGCAAAAATGTATTGAATATGCTTTGCGAAATTCAGCTATAAATTCAAATGAAATTGATACAATAAACGGACATCTAACAGCCACAATTAAAGATAGTTTAGAGATTTTCAATTGGAGTAAAGCTTTACAATTATCGAAATCTAATTTCCCCTATATTAATTCATTAAAATCAATGGTTGGACATTGTCTTTCGGCATCCGGAAGTATTGAAAGTGTGGCGACCATTTTGCAAGTTCATCACGGATTTATTTTTCCTTCGATTAATTGTGAAGACTTGCATCCTGAGATTGATACTTTGGTTGAAAGGGAAAGAATTCCGCAACAATTGCTTCAAAAAGAAATCAATATTGCGGTAAAAGCCAGTTTTGGTTTTGGTGATGTTAATGCCTGTGTAGTTTTTAAAAAGTTTCGTTAAGTTGCGTATCTTCGTAAAAAAAAGAAGATGAACAAAGAAGAAACCATTCTCCAACTCAAAAATATAGTAAAACCTTACATTAAAAATCAGGAAGCGTTTGACAATTTAAATGAAAACACTGATTTTATTAATGATTTGAAGATTAATTCCGCCAATTTGGTTGATGTTATTTTAGATATTGAAGAAGCTTTTGATATTGTGATTGATAATGCATCGATGGAAAGAATGCTCAATGTTCAAGCAGCGTTAGAAATCATCGAAACCAAATTAGCCGAAAAATGATAGGGAATGATGTGGTAGATTTAGCTTTAGCAAAAGCGGAAAGCAATTGGCAACGAAAAGGTTACCTAAACAAAATATTTACTACAAAAGAACAAAACCTTATTTATTCCACCCAAAATCCAACGGTTATGGTTTGGATATTGTGGAGTAGGAAGGAAGCCGTTTATAAAATCATCCGACAACAAAATGGAACCAGAGGAATTTATCCTTTGCGAATTGAAAACACTGATTTTAAAAATGGAATAATTGTATTTGAACAACAACTTTTCTATACCAAAACAACAATAGATGAAAATTTTATTCATTCAATAGCTCTTAAAAATCAAGCTTTTAGTCGTGTTGTTGAACTATCTACTACAACTTCACTTTACAAAAAAAATGAAATTCCCTATTTGATAGAGGAAAACAGGGTAGTAAATTTATCAAAAAGTCACCATGGTAGGTATGAAAAAGTGGTTAGACTTATTTAATATCCAATCGTTTCTTTAGCTTCAAAAAAACTAAAGCTGTAATAAAAGCATCACCGGAAGCAGTGTGACGGTCACTTTTTTCCACTTTTAAAATTTTACACAATTCATCTAAAGTAGAATGTTGATCTTCCTGTAAACCTTTGAATTTCTTATACATGGCATCGGTATCCATGCTGTCATTTTTGAGTTTTCCAACGTCTAAGCGTTTGAGAACTTGGTTAATCATTTCGATGTCAAAATTCACGTTATGGCCTACCAAAGTAGAATTTTTAACGAACTCTAAAAATCGAATAATGGCTTCTGCTTCCACAATTTTTTCTTCTTTTCCTTCTTTTAAAATTCCGTGAATGGGAGCTGTTTCCGTTTTATAAAGATCTTGTTTTAAAAAAAGTTCAAGCGAATCGTTTACAATCACAGCATTTTCAATTACAGTAACTGCTCCGATAGATAAGATAACATCTTTACGATGATCTAAACCCGTTGTTTCGCAATCAAAAACTACATAACGTTTTGGTTGTAACTCATCGGGTTCTTGCTCGAAATTTTCAAGATAATTTTCCCAAAATTTGGGATAATCTTTGCTTACTTTTTTAAACCAATCGAATACCATAGTTTAGGTGAAATAAGTGAGTTGAAAACGATTTTTGATAGCATCCTGAATATCGCGAATAGGTTGAAATGCATTCTTAAGTTTTACTTTATCAGATTTCGATAACTCATTTAAATTCAAATACCTACCGTTGTTATTGTTAGCTAAACCTTCTTCCGTTCTAAAGAGAGAAAGTGTTGAAAAAGCTTCGGCACAACTTTCAAATAAATCAGCGTTTTGAGGTTCTAGTTCCGCTAATTTTTTATATCGTTGATAGGTGTTGTTGATTCCTTTTATATCTTGACTTAAAACCAATAAACGTGCTGCATCTATCAATGGCATTAAAGCACGGCTTTTTATATCAAAAGTATCTTTGTGCTCGCCATCATCTTCCACCAAAAACTGACGAAAAAAGCCAAGTGGAGGAGGGTTTTTCAATGCATCTGTGCCCAAATAAGCAAAAAATAATTGGTTATTGTGCACATTGGCAAAGATGTTTTCTGTAATCAAATCAACTAAATTTTCATCACCCATAATAAAATCATAATCAAAGAAAATAGAGCACATTAAAATTCCTTTTTCACCGGGTTTATTAATCCAAGAATTGTACTGCTTATTCCAATCGGTTACAGATTTACACCACATTGGATTACTGGCCATCATTTCTGCAGGACAAAATTCATAGCCAACTTTGTTGAGTGTTTTGGTCACTTTTTCTGCTAATTCGAGGAAATATTTTTTCACATCATCATAGCGTTCTTCTTCCACATCTTCAAAAACTAATGCATTATCTTGGTCAGTTAACAACAATTGTTCTTTTCGTCCTTGGCTGCCAATGTTCATCCAGGCAAATCGAGTAGGGGGTTGCTCCTCCATTTTTTCAATGGCTAATTCTACAGCTCGTTTGGTAATAGCAATATTAATTTCACCTACAAGAGATGAAATATGTTGTATCGGAATATTTTTATCTAATGAATTCTGAATCAAATCATTTAGTTTTTCACGAACCGCTTTTAATTCCTTGGAACGCGTTGCCCGTTTGGTTTGTTTAAGTAAAACCCCTGGATTGTTGGCTTGAGCAACAACCACATCATGTTCAGAAATAATTCCCATGATTTTGGATTTGTTTGTTCCATCTGCTGTGACACAAAGATGACCTACATTGTGCTTAAGCATCATCATTTGCGTTTCTGCAATCGAAATGTTTTCGGCAACTGTTATCACAGGTGCCGACATGATTTGATCTACGGTAATATCAATAGGAAAGAGGCCTGTGGCAATTTTAGAACGTAAATCTTTGTCGGTCACAATGCCAACCGGTAAACTATTATCTTGAATGATAACACTACCGATTTTACTTTGTGTCATGGTTTGTGCTACAAATTTCACAATATCTTTTCGGGACGCAGTAATTGGACTTTTTGTATAGGAAATAGGTTGAAAATATTGAATTTCTGCACTTTGCTCGGTATAAATTACATTTTCAGAGATTAATTTACCTCTATTTTCTTTATCATAAGGATTACGTGTATTAGATGCAAAACTTTCTAACAAAAAGCTTAAAACTTCAGCATTTTGATTCACATAGGGTTTGAAAACATTAATTGGAATGGCATATAAAAGGCTTTCTTCACGGGCTTTGGCGGTCATTAAATAGTTGTCTTTGGCAAAAAAGGGACGTAGTCCAAGAATATCTCCTTCATCGCATTTGTCAATTAATGTCTCCTCGGCATCGGAAGTAACGGAAAGTCCGATTGCACCCTCTTTCACGACATAAAAGAAAGGATGGGTTTTGTCTCCGATTTTAAACAAGACATGGTTTTTTTCTACATGTACCACTTGAATTTCATTGGAAATTGTAACCAATTCAGTATATGTAAGACTGTTGAATGGCGGGAAGTTTTTCAGAAAATCTGCAATTCGTTCAGCAATTGAATTTTTCATTGAATTTAAATTATAGTATAAAATTACATAAAATGAATTTACAATTACTCATTTAAATTCCATTTTAAAGTTTTTTTTTAATATATGAATTTGAATGAAGTAGAGTATAAACAGTATTGAATAATAGAATTTACATAGGTATAATATAATGATTGTTAGTTTATTTCTATTTTACATAATATAAATTATAATACAAATGTATATTTTATAATTTACAAATAAATTAAACTGTATTAATAATCTATTGTTTCGATAGTTATAAACAACTTATTAACAATTAGTTATAAAAGCACTTTAAAGGTTTTAAAATAGTTATTTAATATTTTTACGTAATATATATATTACAAATAAAATATTTTTTTGCATTTCATCGATTTTTTATGCATTTTATTAACGCATTTTATCGACAATAAAATACATTTCATCTATATTTGAAATGTTCAAACAATAAACCACAAGTTGTTTAACTGAGAAAAAAACTAATCCGTGTAACCCGCTAAACCCAAATTTAGCAACTTAACCTACTACTATGAAAAAAGTTTTTACCTTTTTGAGTGCTTTAATGTATTTACATCTTGGAGCACAAAACGTAACAAAAAGTTACAGCCCTTCGACTGCAAACTTTCCAAATCCGGAAAGAGGATTTTACAAGTATAGTGATACACAATCATCTAGTGGTTACAATTTATTGAATCAATCTTCGTTAACTAATTTTAGAACGAATCAAGGAATAACATTGGTTTTTCGATATTTTTATCTAAATGATTTTGTTAAATCAAGTATACCTCAATCCTACTTAAATAACATGCAGACCGACTTTAATCGAATAAGAAATGCTGGTTTGAAAGCAGTAATCAGATTTGCTTATTCTGATGATTATGGTGATAATATAATATTAGATGCAACTAAAGCCCGAATGTTGGAGCATATCAATCAAATCAAACCTTTGTTAATTGCAAATGTTGATGTAATTGCTGTTATGCAAGCCGGATTTATTGGTGCTTGGGGAGAATGGTACTACACTGATCAAGCAGAGTTTGGTGGTTGGGGATATAATCAAACAAGTTTAACTCCAGCAAATTATAACCATCGTAAAGATATCACAAATGCTATCTTATCAGCATTACCCAATACGAGAGCAGTTCAGGTACGTTATCCAAAAATGAAACAACAAATGTATAATTCAACTTCTCCGCTACCTCCTAGTCAAGCTTTTACAAATGCGGCTTTGGCTAGAATTGGTCATCATAATGACTGCTTTTTATCCAGTAATACAGATGTTGGTACGTATACAAATGTTAATACGGAATATCCATATCTAGAGCAAGAGACAAAATTTTTACCAATGGGCGGTGAAACTTGTGCTGTTTTTGAATCCAGAACAAATTGTACAACAGCTCAATTTGAAATGGCAAAATTCCATTGGTCATATCTAAACTTAGATTATCATCCTAATGTAATTAATGGTTGGCAAACAAATGAATGTTTTAGTGATATTCAAAAAAAGTTAGGTTATCGTTTTGAATTAACAACTGCTACATTTCCTCAAAGTTTAGCTGCAAACGAAACGATGCCAATAACCTTAAATATTAAAAATGTAGGCTATGCAGCTCCATTCAATGAACGTTATGCATATTTGATTTTGAAAAATACCGTAACGAATCAACAGTATTCTGTAATGTTGAATGCAGATCCAAGAGACTGGTTGGGTACAAAATCTGTTACCGAAAATTTGTCATTGCCTACAGATATTGTTCCCGGAAGTTATAAACTATACTTGCATCTACCTGACATATACGAAAGCATTGCCAACAGACCTGAGTATGCGATTCGCTTTGCAAATAATAATATGTGGGAATCAACAACAGGATATAATGACTTAAATCATACAGTAGTCATCAATCAACCGCTTAGTTTAGTTGATAATGAAAGAACAAAAATGATTTTATACCCAGTACCGGCAAGTAATGAATTGTTTGTAGAAAATAATGCAATTGAAGAATTTAAGTTTACGATATACAATTCAATTGGTCAAGTAATAAATGTAAATTCTACTCAAATTGGAAATAAAATGAGTTTTGACGTACAGTCTTTAAGCAATGGAATCTACATTTTACAATTTGAAAACGGACAAACCAAGGATTCAAGACGTTTTGTAGTGAAACATTAATTGATTTATGATTTAAAAAAAGCCGTTAATAAAATTTAACGGCTTTTTATTTTATTTCTTTTTCTCTTTAAAACTATGTTTTAGTCCAAACTGAATGGTATTGGAATAAAACCTTTCTTGATTGAAAATTTCAAAACTTCCAACCAAAGCGGTATAATTAAATAAACGATAAGAAATAGTTCCAGAAAATCGTTGGAATTTTTCCGCATAGTCATCAAAAAAGTAAGCCGCTTCTGCTTTAGCTTTAAAATCGTCTTTTTCTAATCCGTAGCTATAAGATAGCCCACCACCGCCAAAGAGACGTTTATCCAACATCCAATAAGGATATCCATTATCAAGATTAGCTGTTCCTCTCACAATAGAAGACTCAATAAATGGAACAAACTTTGATTTCTTTTCCTCACCATCATCCCAACCTGAGCGTAAAGTAAATGAAATATCAATATTATTATCAGTAATAAAATCTGTATTATTATTGCTTTTGGAATAATAACTGGATTCTACAGCCAAACTTACGTTGATTTTTTTGTAGAAATAAAAGCTTTGATATAAATTTGTTCTGACCTGATAAATTTCTTTAGCATGACCTGGTGCAGTTTGAACAGGCATTACGTTAACCTGAGCAGAACTAAAATTCTTATTAAAGCTTTTACTGATTCCGGCTCCAAATTGCACATACATTTTATCAAAATTATCCATTTCAAGTCGAACTCTTGACCAATATTGAAGTTTATCAAATGAAAAAGGGTTTTTAAATTGGTATTCAATTCCATATACACTCCTAAATAAATTTTGATCAGAAATAGTTGGAACCACCTCTTCCTCTATCTTATTAAAAATCCCAATAGAAGGTTTCAAAATAATAGTATCAATTGTAGGTCGTATCAAAGGATAAAACTCTGAATAAGTTGCCGCAATACGATGCAAATTTTTCTTTTTATCATAAAAATTATAAGAATGTCTGGTAGTTAATGCCGCTTTTCTAGTTTGATTGGTTTGTAATTCATTTTCTGACTCAATAAAATTTCCATATTTAAGTCGATTGGTTTTAGTGAGTGATTTTTTTATGTTTTCATAAAACAATTCAGAATGATTTTGCAATAAATCCTGTTGCAACATATCGTCTTGATATACTACGTCAACATTAAGCATTTTTCGTAAACTTTCCTTTTCTTTTGAATCAGGTAATTCATTTGCAATGACCCATGATTCTTTAAATTTACCCATCTCATGATAATAATTGCTCATCAAAGCTTTTGTTTTATAATCATCTGGATTGGATTGGATATAATTATTATATTCACTGATAAGGATATCATACTGCTTAAGTTCCATCAACCACTCCATTTTTGTAGTAAAGTCAATTTCATTACTATAAAAAGACCAATCGTATGCTTTTTGAAATTGCTTTTCATTAGCATACAGCCATGTAATGTTGGTGGCTAATTCTTTGAAATCTGCATTAGGTTGAATCTTCTCCAATTCTTGTAAAGCTGTTTGCGGTTCATACCATAACAAATGCTGGATGTAATTAAATATACTTTCTTTTCCGGTGTCAACGCTCAATAAAGTAATCAATGCTTGTTTTATTTTTTCTTTATTTTCAGGGGTATTAAAGTCAGCCACATATCGATTAAGTAAATCTTTATCACGAGGGTTTACTAATAATTGTGCATTTATCCATTTTTCCATGGCTAAATCATTTGGATAACCAATTAGTTTATCCAACTCTTGTGAATACATTACATTTTCTTTTGTGGGATATTTAGAGCAATGTTTTTCTAACATTTTCCATATTTCTTCTTGTTTATTTTCCCAAGACATATATTCAGCATATTTGTTCCAAAGGGCATAATCAATTTTTGATTCGCTTAACATTCGTTGTTTTAATGCCTCTTTTTCAATTCGAAGTTGTTCTTCATAATTATCAAAACTATCCCCTCCATTTTCAAATTCACGAACTTTTACAATATACGTGTAATAATCCGTCTTGATTTTACTGAAAATAAAATCCAATTCTTTTTCTCGGTATTCACGATAATCTTTTAATGATAATTTGGGTTCATTTGTATAAACAGAATATAAATATCCGTTTAAGTAAGGTGTTTTTGAAAAAGTAACAGCATTTTGTTTCAATTGTGATTCGATGTTTTCAGCTTTTTCCAATGTGCCATATAAAAACCAATATTGACTGTTCGACATTGAACTTTCCGGATTAATCTCCTCAACTATATATTGACCATTATATATTTTATGATTGAATTTAGATGCTCTCCAATCTAATGTAACCGGTCCACCTTCAGCGGCATTTAAAAAGCGAGAATGTGGAAAAGCACGCGTAAATTCTTTCATATAAGAATCAAATTCTGCTAAAAGTCCACCCTCTACTCCTTTTGTTTTTCTCCAGCCTAATCCTTTTGCATTCCGAAGTTCAAAATTACCGGCACTTTTATTAAACGGACTGGGAATTTGATATACATCATCAGGATGTACAAAGTGATTCCAAATTCCGGAATATAAGTAAAGTGAATGAATATTGTATTTAGAATTATCATCCACCACAAAACCACTTGAAATTCGTGGATAATCAAACATATTATGATGATAAGGGTCAAAATCAAATTCTCTGTTGCCACCTTCATAAGTTTCACCAAGATATAAACTACACATGAAATTAATGGTAGGCAATCCTTCTTTTAGCTGTTTTAACCCCATTTGGTCTATATAATTAGATGGTGGTACATATGAAACCGGCAAATCACCAAAACTACTAACTTTCCATTTTTTTTGGACACCTTCCAATGCTGTAACAATAAATTCAGGTTTTTTCCAATCTCGTTTGATTAACGAAACGTGATTGTATCCATGAAAACCCAATTCGTGACCGTTTTTTAAACAATCACGCATAAGCCAACTACTAACTGGTTCTACCCTATTACTTAATGTTACTTTTTTCTCATCCCATTGTGAGAATAGAAAAGGAGGATTTGTTTTAACATTATAATCAAATGCAGGAACCGCTGTATAACTTATTTGGTATTTCTTGGCTAAATCTTTCATATCCGGCCACCAGATTTTTCGAACAAAATCGGAAATGGATAAATTCATTTCAGATTTAATAGGTTCCATTTTAGTATCGTATAATGGAGATGGAAAATCATCTAAAAAAATGGTATTGGTATTCGCAACCGGATATGGAATTGCTTCTAAGCCCATCATGATTCCGGAATACAACAAACCACGATCCATTTTTTCTAATTCAAAAGTAGTATTGAAATTTATCACCCTTCCTTCTCCTATTTTATTTTCGATGATAAAAGGAAATGAGTTATTATTGATAGCAGTAGCATGAATCTTAATTTTTGTTTTGTCAAAATTCTCTCCACTCATACCGTAATGAGTAATTGCACTTCTGACAGAAGAATTTTTCATAGTTGGAAGAAAAGACTCTGTAAAATTGATTCCTAATGAAGTAATATCCGTTGAATATTCCGCATTAACTTTCATTCCTGCCATAAAACCAAAACGTTTGTCTTCACTGGCAAAAGGTAAAAAAAGTGTTCCGCCTTCAGATACAAATTTTAAAAGTTTTTCTACTGAAGCATCCGATAGTTTTTTTGTTTCCAAAACACAGATTACGCGAGTTGACTCTTGAATGGTTAAATTTGCATTCCAACTTTTCACATTTACATTTCGAAAGGGTATTTTGGTGTAATTACACATTTTCTTTAAATGATTACTGTATTTTACACTCATCGGATTTTCAAAATCAATGATGTATTCTACCACAGGAGGTAAATTTAAATCAGCATCATTATATCTTCTCAGATTTGATAATTTGTCTTTTTCACTGGAAAACAAATCATTTTTTAAAGGATTTAAAGCATCAAAATCAGCACAACTGAATAATGACAGCATCATAAACAGAAATAAAACTGTTTTTGGTATGGAAGTTAAAAGTGCACGGTTTTTCATACTTAATAGATTAGGTCATCAATTTTACTTGATTTGGGTTCATTTACAATCTCATATACATTTACATAAGGGCTTTCATAAAATAAAGAAACTTCTCTACCACGTTTTTTTAATGTTTCAATTTGATCCATCAAAAGTGGTTCAATTTCACTTTGGTCCGCAAAATGATTGTTTCTTTCTGTATTATCATGATATACAAATACTAATATGCTTTTGGGAATTACATATTGAGGATTTTCAACTAAAAAATTTGGCTTTTTCTTGTTCTTATGATACATTTCATCACTTTCCAGATATCCGTAAAGGAAATCTTCATAATTGATGAAAAAATGTTTATTTATACTTAATGTTTGTGCAATATTGTCATTTACAACTGCATACGAGAAAGGAAAATATTCATGTAATATCTCGTCATAAGCATCTAACACCATTCTTGGAGTTTTATCAGATGTATTAACATTATTAAAAATATCTTTTTGAAAATATATAATACCACTTAGTATACCTATTGAAGCAATTGTTGCAAAAGTGTATTTTAATTTATATAAGTATTTAGTCAAGAATGAAAATAATCGTAATAGGACTGAAGCAGTTATTCCAAAAAAAATAGGAATAAAAACCGATAAAGCTAAACGTAGAGAATCTTTGTCAATCCATTCATAACCTAAAAAATATAGTGCTATTAATAGATTAAAATAAAGTAAAAATACGAATGATGGTTTCCATTCTTCTTTTTTAAACCAAATTAAAATGGGTAAAATTATAATTCCAAATAAGGAACCATATTGATAATACGTAATTAACTCTTCAAAAGGAACCATCAAATTGGGCATATAAGTAAAAGAATTTACGGATATTAAACTTGACTGAAGAAAAATTATAAAATCATTTTGCTTGTACATACAGGCTAAAAAGTAGGTGCCCAAAATTAAAGCTGTTCCTACCAAATAAGCAGCCAACGATAGCCATTTAAAATACAAATGTTTTTTATTTACAAACAGTATAGAAATGATATAAAAAGGAGGAATCAAAATAAGGGATGTAAACAGATCAATTAATCCTATCGCAAAAAAACATATGGTTAAACTAAAAAAATAATTGGTTTTCTTAAATTTGATTACATCTGGTCTTAGAGTATAAATCATAGCCGGTAAAGCAAGTGTTAAAGCTAATAAAATAGGATGATTCTGTAATAGATAATGAATTTCAACCGGTGATAAAAAATAAAGAAAAATATAGACAAAGAAACCAATCATCGGTGCTAAAACGGCTGAAAAAGTAATTTTTCGAATCGACCAAAAGATGATGATACTCAATAATACATCTTCAATAATTGCGAGAGTTTGTAGACTTGTTTCCGGACTAACATCAACAAGTTTAGAATAAATGTTAGCAAAAGCTAACTCCCCCTCTACTTGAACTGTTGTTTCAAACCAATTAAAATTATCAAATTGAATAATTTGATAAAGGTCTGTTATCCATAAATCAGATAACAGAAAAGTATCATAAATATAAAAATAATAGCGTCCAACAAATGCAAGAGCAATTAACGTTAATGTACAATAAAATATATAAACACGATCATCTTGAAGGTTTTTTGGACGTTCAAGCTTGATGCGTTCAACTATTGATTTTTTATTTTCCGTATCTTTTAAAAATTCAAAAAATCTGTTTTTAGATGATCTTTTAAAAAATTTCAATGGATTTTTAAAGTATTTTATTCCAACAACATCTAACAATATAAAGATTAAAATGACAAATAAAAAGTTAATTAAACTGTAAACATTTAACTGAATCAGAACAAAGACAATAATCAGTGACAAGCTTCCATACTTAAACCATTCATTTACTATAAATTGTATGAGTGTGTGGCTTCCTTCGCGTTTTACTAATTTATTGTTACAATAGTATAAGAATAGTATCAGTAAAACCATCCTTATAAAACCTATTAATATGGAGCTTGATAAAATCATTTTTTACTTTTACTAAAAGAGGGAATTCCTTGTAAATCAATGCTTCCAATAAAATAACTTACATTTAAAGTATTTATCTTTTGTTGCACATTTTTATATAATTCTTGGTTATTGGCATATTCAACCAATAATACAGGTAAGTTATATTTTTCTGTTACGGTCTTAATTTTATTTAGATAAACTTCTGTTTCTTTTTGCTCCCTTAATTGATATTTTTTAGTTGAAAATTGATAATTGGTAAATACAGATTCAAACAATACTGCATTTACATATTTACATGTTTCATCAATTAATTCAAATCCGGCATTTTGAATAAAAAAGGCATCTTGATTGGACTGTCTTATTTTTTTTAATAATGATAGTAATTCTTTTTTCTGATTTTTTTGAGGTCCAAAAGAGGTAAAATTGTCAATATTATCTAGAAACATACCGTCAAATCCTTTATCTAAACATTTCTTTATCAATCGTGATAAGACAATTATTGTTTTATCCTTTGACAAATCCAAATAATGACTATTCCAATTGTTGTTTTTGCCTAATGTATTATCTTTTAACAAATTAAAATGAGAAGCATGACTATTTACTTCACCCAAACTAATGTATGCCACAACATGTTTATTGTGTTTTTTTAGAAGGCTAATTTCTTCTTTTTTATAATGTTTTTCTTCTAAAATAACATAAGAATAACCTTTTATTTGATCCGCTTTGATTTTGCCATAACATACAAAAACTGAACTTTTATTTACTTTAGATTCAGAAAAATAAGCAATCATAATTGAGGGTAACAACCAAAAAAATATATTAATACGCCGCATAATAATGATAATCTAATTTTTTGAAAAAGTAAAATATATGTTTCATTGTATAACCCATAAAAAATAAAGATCCCAAGAACATTCCCACCACACTATATTCGAAACTCACAAACCTGCTTAGCAAAAATCCAATTATAAAGTTGATTACAATAGCATAAATAATCCCTTTAACGGGTTGGATAGTTTGACCTAAAGTAAACAAATAAAGTGTATTAAGCATCCCCCAAGCCAAGAAAAAATAACCGGTTCCGCCAATATAACAAACCATTACACTTAAATTATCTAGTTCTTCATTAAACTGACCTTTATACCCCCAAGAGGCAAACATTACTTGATAAATAAGAAGGTAAATAGCTAAAGTTGAACCCAAAAGGATAATGATATTCTGCCAATATAATTTAAACAATTCTTTATTGAACTGTTTTGGTTTTTGAAAATTTACTATTTTTTGAGTGATGTCAAGAAATCGAGTAAATGAGGCAATACTATATTCTAAAACCCCTGCTAATAAAAGGAAAACTAAAATAGCCATATCCATACCAAGCTCATAGTTTTTCTCAAAATATACAATAAAGGGTAATTGTCCGTCTTTAGACGTAGACCAAGCTAAAACTCTATCAATAAATATGAATAAATAAACACAAAATCCGTATAAAAAATATCGATGATTTTGATAAATCAATACCGTGTCTTTAATTGTTAAGTTGGCTTTTGGCGGATGTTTTTTTAAATATCTTCTAAAAAATATTGACAGATAAATTTTGGTAATAAGAATTGCGATTGCAATACCTATCCAATGAGTAAAATAAATTAGTAAAGTTGAAAATTGATTTAACGAAATAGTCGTTAAAGTTCCGGCTACAATAGCGACGGTAATCATCCATCTTTGTCTGATAGTATGAAGTGGAGCTAATACTAATAATAATGTTCCAATTAAAAATGCATAAGCAAAAATGACTAATAAAACTTTAAAAGGAAAAATGTGAAAAAAAACATTGATAAAATAAATGGAAGCAAAAACTATCAATAATGTCTTTACACCCAATTTCAATAGAGAATCTACTGTTTTTTTGGTCATTGAATAATCATGATAATTCCAATAAAAAGTAGCTTGTCTTCCGATAACCTGAACAAATCCCCCAGTGGATACAATACCAATAATAACGCCTAATACTACTGCTGTGGATTGTAAATGATTAAAATGAACATGAGTCCACAACGAATAACCAAAAGCCACAATAGCAGCAATTTGAAGAAATACGGGTAATAGATGAAAAACTCCTAATGGATAGTAGTGGGCAAAAAGCTTTGCTTTAACCCTCATATAATCAGAAAGTTGGATAGTTTCTGGATTTGTAGCAACAAACTCTTTCTCTCTTGCATTCAAGCTTTCTTTGTGCTCAATCGAAGTAGTTAACTGCCTGTAAATGTAAATAGCTAAATCTTGAATATTTGATACTCCATAATCATTTTCTGTATCAATATCCCGAATACCAAAAGACTCAATAGTTGCGGCAACAACTCTGCTGCTTACCGGTTTTCCTATTTTATCTTTTACATTTTCTATTAATATCTTTATATTTTCACTATGCTTTTCCATGATGCATTAGTAGAACTCATATTCTAATGTTGTTAGGTTAAATAAATTGGGGAGGTAGATTTTTTAGGAGGCTTTAATTGTTTGTTCTTCTTCTATAGTTATAATTGGTAATTGAACTTCTTTAACTTCTTTGTTGGCAACTTGTTCGTAAACATTTTCATAAGCATGAATGAATTTATCAATGGTAAAGTTACGAATTACTTTTTCTCTTGCATACTCACCCATTTTCTCTCTTAACGCTTTGTCTTTTAATAAAGTCACCACACTGTTTCCGATTTCTTCATAATCTTTTGGCTTACAAATAAATCCACAGTTTTCATCTAATGCTTCGGTAACTCCACCAACATCTGTAGCAACAACAGGAATTCCACAACTCATTGATTCTAATACTGTATAAGGAAACCCTTCAGAAATAGAGGTTAAAATTGAAATATCTCCCTCACAAAACAATTCATGTGGTTTACTATGGTATCCGGCTAGCTTGAAGTTAGCTCTTATACCTAACTCGTCAATCAAACGCTCACATTCAGCAGTATATTCAGGTACAGCATTATTATCACCATATACCAAATATTGAATATTTGGAATTTGTTTCTGAGCTACTGCACAAGATTTTATCATCGTAATAATATCTTTTAAGTCAAATATACGAGCTGCGGCTACAACAGTTGGTACATCTTTTAAATGACTTGGCTTAGGTAGTGGTTTAAATAACTGATGATCAATACCGTTATAAATCACTTCAATTTTTTCAGGATCAGCACCATATAATTTTTCCCATTTCATGTTGAATTTATTCACAGATAGTATTTTATCTGCTTTGTAATATACCAATTCTGTCACACATTCAGAGAATTTGATCAACATTTTTTTCAAGAAAAATGAATATTCAGATGAATTAATGGCTAATAACCGTTCACGAATAAACACACCGTGTTCGGTCACAACCATAGGAGTTCCATATTTATATTTTAAAACCAAAGCTGGAATTACCGGAAATCCCGACAAAGTCAAATGAGAAACGTCAACTCTTGGAACATTAATTGATAGTGGAATCAAAAAGCGATAAATCCAACGCATTCCTGAGGTTAAATCGAATAATGTGACTTTCTCATTTTCCTCATCTCCGTTTAATTCACTCACCATGTAACAAAAAGTTCTCCAAACCGATTCACTTTTCATGGTTTTTTTGTAATCATGCTTTTGAAAATATCGCCACATTTTTTTCATAGTTTCATCAAAAGCTCTGACATCTCTATTGTTAGAAAAAATATGACGCAATAAATCTTGAAAAATCGGAATAAAAATTTCATTAATTTTAGTTAAATCATTTTTTTCCTTAACAGAAATGATTTTGAAATATTTTTTTCCATAGTCAATCATTTCTTGTGGTTCAAGCGGAGACCACATAGGAACTTGAATAACGTTGGTCACGTTATCACTCAGCTTATATTTTGATTTTGATTCGAAATCTGCATTAATAGAGTAAAGAGTGAAATTAGAATTTTTCACATCATTACAGAGCATGTGTGCCCAAGTAGAAACTCCACCACCATTAAAAGGATACGTTCCTTCCAAAATTAACATTACATCGTGCTTTCTTTTCATAACGCTTACTTAATATGTTCCATACGCCATAGGTTCTTACAATAAGAACATAGCAAATTGATGCACTTAAACAATCTTAGGGTGGTTTTTGGTATTTTTGATACGCCGGTTTTTGGGGACGACTTAATCTAAAATTTAGTTCAAATAATCATTAACATTTTATTTGTAATTGATATATGAATTAAATCTTTGACAAATGTAATTTTTATATAAAAGAGCACAAAATAATTCCTCTGAAATCTGTTGAAAACGCTCATTTTATCGACGAAATGCACTATGCTTTAGACCAGTTGCATATATTTACGATTAACGGTAATAACGTATTGATTTTAACAATCTTAATCGTGTCTTTTAAGGAGGAAAAACTATTCGGAAGCAAATATTTTTTTACGGTGTAATTTGCCAATTTCAATCATTAATCTGACTTTATAATCGTCAATCAACCAATCGCGATAGTTTTTAGTGGAGTTGGCTAAGCACGTTGTAAAATGTCGCACCCTGCTTTCAATATCATCTGCAAGTTCTTTGGCCAATTTTTTTGCTTCATTTAGAGTTTCTGAATTATCAACACACATTTGGGCGTGATGGTATATTGATTTGTCAATGACAACTTTAGGACGTTCTTGATTTTTAAGTGCCATTCTGTAGGCTTCTTCTATGTCAAAAGTTATCACTTCAGTATTTGAGAATTTTAGCCTTAATTCATCCGGCATTTTATAGGTGAAATTTAATTCAATTTCAACATCACCTTTTAAATTATGAATATATTGTTCCGGAAATTTAAATATATGTTGCCAATCAATTCTGTCTGTCCACAATCCGAATCGAGCAGCATTGTTACCTAAATCAATTATAGTAAATTTATCTTTGTTTGGTAGTTTTCTTGACCCTCTTCCAATCATTTGAAAGTACAGGGTCAGCGATTTGGTAGCACGATTCAATATAATACTTTCAACTGTTGGCTCATCAAAACCAGTAGTTAAAATTCCAACAGAAGTCAAAATTGCATCCGGTGTATTTTTAAACCAGTTTAAAATTTCTTTACGCTCTTCTGTAGAATTAGTATTGTCTAAATGACGAATATTCTTGTATCCGGCTTCCTTAAAACTTTCCAGAACTTGAAGAGAAGTTATAATTCCATTATTGAAAATCAGTGTTTTTTTTCCTTGAGAATGATACTGATATGCATGAATCAATTTTTCTTGCATCATCAAGTTAGTATACAATTCATCTGAAGATTTAACAGTATAATCACCATTAATTCCAACTTTTAGTGAAGTTAAACCTACATCATAAGAATAAGTTGTAGCTTTGGCTAAATAGCCTTTGTCAATCAAAGAATCAATGCTGTGTCCAACCAAAAGTTCATGATAATTTTCCTTCATCGGAAGCTTTATATTTGAACTCAAAGGCGTAGCAGTTACCCCAAGAAAAAAAGAGTTTTTAAATGCATGAAATAATTTTCTGAAGGAATTGAAATGGGCTTCATCAATGATTAATAATCCAACATCATGTATCAATAATTTTTCATCGTTTAATCTGTTTTTTAGAGTTTCAATCATGGCTACAAAACAATTGTAATCATTTTGATCCGGCAGATCTTTAACTAAACTATTAATGATTTTATTTTTTACTTCAAATGCTTTTAACATTTTTGAAGTTTGTTTGCACAACTCTATTCGATGGGTAAGCACTACAACTTTTTTATCATATTTTTCAAGATATCGACGAACAATTTCTGAAAATATTACTGTTTTCCCACCACCTGTTGGTAATTGATATAGTAAATGATGATTGGCAGGAGAATTTTCAATTTTATCAAAAATAAGATCAATATCACTTAATTGATAACCATAGAGTTTTTTCTTCTCCTCTATTTCCAATAAATAATCTTTTTTTGACATTGATTTGAAAAATAAAATTTTGCAAAAATAAACAGTTAAAACCCTAAATAATAATTTTGTAGCACTAAATGTTGAAAATTTACATTTTCTCCTTAAAAAGGTTAAATAATACTTAAAAATCATTTATTCATTCCGAAATTTAGATTTAATACTTCAGATTTTATTATTTTTACGCCCCTTTAAATGCCTTTCAGTCGATTATATGAAGTATAAATTAAAAATAACACCAGTTGACAAATGGATTATAGATCCTGTTAACCGATTTATCGGTAAATCAACAACCGGTGGAATTGTTTTGTTTTTATCGGCTGTAGTTGCTTTAATTTTTGCAAATTCTCCCTTACAACATGCTTATCATCACTTTTGGGAACACAAAATCAGTTTCAGAATAGGTAATGATATCTTACTTGATAAAACCTTACATCATTGGATAAATGATGGTCTTATGGGCGTTTTCTTTTTTGTAGTAGGTCTCGAACTAAAAAGAGAAATAATAGGGGGTGAACTATCTAATCCTCGAAAAGCCATTTTACCAATTGTTGCCGGTTTAGGTGGAATGATTTTCCCCGCCTTAATTTACTTGTTTTTTAATCAAACCGGTGAAGCCCATAGTGGCTGGGGAATACCTATGGCTACTGATATTGCCTTTGCTCTTGGTGTGCTATTCTTGTTAGGAAAAAGAGTGCCAACTTCATTAAAAGTATTTTTAACAGTTTTAGCCATTGCCGATGATTTGGGAGCTGTTCTTGTAATTGCTCTTTTTTACACGTCTGATATATCCTTTACAAGTTTACTAATTGGTTCAGGTTTCTTGTTACTTTTGATTTTATCTAATAAACTTGGGGTCAGAAATACGATATATTATGGTATTCTGGGCGTTGGTGGCTTGTGGATTGCTTTTTTAGTTTCAGGTGTCCATGCTACAATTGCCGGAGTTTTAGCCGCATTTACCATTCCGGCAAACGTGAAAATTGATGAAATCGGTTTCATTGAAAAAATGAAAAATTATTTGCAAAAATTTAAAGAAGCAGATCCTAATGGAGTTCCAACAGTAACTCCTGAACAACTTCATATTCTTGAAGATATGCGAACGTTATCCAAACAAGCCATGACCCCACTTCAACGTTTAGAACACGGAATGCACCCTTTTGTTACTTTTGTAGTTATGCCAATTTTTGCACTTGCCAATGCTGGAGTTACCTTATCAGCTGAAACTGCAGAAACCGGAACAAGTTATGTAGCTATTGGTGTTGCTCTTGGTTTATTATTGGGTAAATTCATTGGAATTGTCGGCACTTCTACACTCTTTATTAAGCTAAAGCTAGCTCCACTTCCTGATGGAATGAATTTCAAACATTTAATTGGTGTAGGTTTCTTAGCTTCAATCGGATTTACAATGTCGTTATTCATTGCTAATTTGGCATTTACAAATCCAAATTACATTCATCAAGCAAAAATAGGAATCCTTATTGCCTCACTTATTGGTGGGATAATAGGATTTACTTTTTTATATTTTAGTCATCATAAATCGAAACTTAACCCCCAAAAAATGAATTAATATGCAAAAAGATAGAGTAAAAAAAAATAAGTGGAAACAATTACATTTATATTATACGTACACAGGATTTTATAAATTTATTTTAGATGGCTTGAAAAGTGCTTTCTTACCAACTGTTATTATTGTTGGTGTTCTTCTTTATGTTCATTATAATGTAATCAATATCAATGTTGCTCTTGTAAACCTTACCCAAAATTATAGCGATATAGCAATTTTTTCGGTGTTTTTTGCTTCAGAATCTATTTTAGGATTAATTCCTCCTGACATTTTTATTGCATGGACGAAAAATACCGATCATCCTATTTTATATTTATCCTTATTAGCTATTTTTTCATACTTGGGTGGTGTTGTTTCTTATTTGTTAGGAAAAGCTATGCTTATTATCCCTTCAGTTAATAATTATATGTTTATCAAAATGAGTAAACATATCAACAATATGCGAAAATGGGGAGGGTTTTTAATTGCAGTAGGTGCGTTATTACCACTTCCTTTTGCTATTGCTTCAATGGCAGCAGGAATGATAAAATTCAATTTTAAAAATTTCCTTTTGTTTGCTTTATTAAGGTTTCTACGTTTTATAATTTATGGTTTTGCTATTTATCAAATGTTATAATAATATGTTATTGTTTTTTAAAAGAATTGCTTTATTGGAGGGACTTTCACTGCTATTACTAATCTTTTTTGCAATGCCAATGAAGTATGTAATGGACCAAAAAGAATATGTTCAAGTCATAGGAATGGCTCACGGAATTTTATTTATAGCCTACATACTTTTAGCCTTAATTTTAAAATTCACTAAAAAGTGGAATGTTAAATTATTTTTGATAGCTTGTGTCGCTTCTCTAATTCCGTTTGGTACATTTTATTTAGAAAAAAAATACCTTTAATCCTTATTTAAGCGGTCTTGGATAAATTCAATTTGGGTTTTGCCATGAGGTTTTGGTTTTCCATTTTCACCAAGGTTCACCATAGTGATAGTATCAACACTAATAATTGTTTCTCTAGTCATAATATTTCTCACTTCACAGGTCAAGACAATTGATGTTGTACCAAATTTAACTACATCAATTCCAATTTCAACAATATCTCCGGGTTTAGCAGAACTTTTAAAATTAATTTCTGACATGTGTTTGGTTACTACTTTTGGATTTTCCAGCTGAATAATAGAATATAAAGCAACCTCTTCGTCTATCCACGCTAATAATCGTCCTCCAAACAAGGTTCCATTCGGATTTAAATCTTCGGGTTTAACCCATTTTCTAGTATGAAATCTCATGTTTTTTATTTACAAAAGTACTTTTTTATTTTTATATACGTTTTTGTATTTTTTGTCAAGAAAATTCATATAGAAAACCATTTAAATTGCATTTAATCTATAAAAACCTTTCATTTAACACTCACTTTTTTAACATATCTGTAGATTATCTGAACAATTCATTTATATTTGCACTAGTTTAAATGATATTTATAATCAATAATTAACGAACAATGAGAAAAAGTTTACTTATTCTTTCCTTTTCAGTTTTGCTTTTCAACACGTTAAACGTCAAGGCTCAAGAAGAAAAAACAGATGAATACAACAAATGGACTTTTGAGTTGAATGCTGGTCAAAGTAAAGGTATTAAACCCTATTCTGTTGGATATTTTGGTAGTGATCCGGGAAAATTTTTCGGTGGTTTTACCATTAATAATTACAATGGAGGTGTTAGATATATGTTTAGCCCAAAATTTGGTATTAAAATGGATTTAGGTTTTGACCGTTTGGAAAACTTAAGTGACGAAAGTCTTGATTTTGAAATGCAAAACATCAGAGTCGGTTTTCAAGGGGTAATTAATGGTGCACGTTTGTTCGATATCCAAGAATCACTAGGTCGTTTCTCATTCCTTTTTCATGGTGGTGTTCAAGTTGCTCAAATGACACCAAAAATGGGTATTAATGAAGGTAGAGACGAATGGAATGGTGGTGTAATGTTCGGATTTACACCAGAGTTAAGAATTACTAAAAACTTTGCTTTAAATGCTGATTTTACAATGTTTTCTAATGTGAGACAACATTTTAATTGGGATGGAGCTTATTCAGATGCTAACAACAACTTAGCCGGTAGTATGTATACTATTTCTATGGGGGTTTCTGTTTCTTTTGGTGCTCATAAAATCCACGGTGATTGGGCTGTGTTAACTAACAAACAACAAGAAGAAATTGCAGCTTTAGAAAAACGTGTTGGACAGATTGAAAACAATATGTCGGATAGTGACCAAGATGGTGTACCGGATTACCTAGATGCTGAACCAAATTCAATCGCCGGAGTAACGGTTGATACAAAAGGAAGAATGGTAGATATTAATCAAAACGGTGTGCCGGATGAAATGGAGAAATTCTTGAATAATACCTACGTAACAAACGAAACATTTAATTCAGGTGCACAACAGTCTGCGATGATGGAAAAATTCATTAATGATGGTTATGTAGCTACTTATTTTGACTTTAACAAAACTAAACCAACAAACGTTTCAACCGAAGGAATCGATTTTATCCTGACTTATTTACGTAATAACCCTGAAGCAAAAGCGGATATTATTGGTCATGCTGACGAAATTGGTAAAACACCTTACAACGACAAGTTAGCCATTGATAGAGCTAATAATGTTAAAGAAATATTGTTGAAAGCTGGAATTTCTGCAGACCGCTTAAATGTTGTTTCTCAAGGTGAAGATTCTTCAGTTGATAAAGACTCTGCCGGAGCAAGAAGATTGGTAAGAAGAGTAACTTTCAAAGTAAAATAATTAACAGTCAATTCTTAATAACTATAAATTAACCTCTGTTTTTTAACAGAGGTTTTTTTTTACTTTTAAGAGAAAAAAATATCATGACTACGCGGGATCTTTATATCACAGAAAACAGAGGCGAATCACTTGGAATGATTACTGAGTTTTCATCAGCGGAAGAACGATTTCAAAATGCAACCATCCGCCCTATTCTTAAATTGCAAAATGATTTGTTTATTGAAGTATTCAAAAACTATATCACCAAGCACAAAAATGATTTTTATAGTTATTCCATTGAAAAGAAAAATCAATTCATTGAAGCATCTATTCAAAAAGATATCAAATTTAGAAATGCACTAAAAGGAATGGTAATTGGTTTGTTTACAGTTGAGGAATATGCTGAATACCTAAAAAATTCATCCAACCTTAATAAACGTATGATGAATATGCTGATCGAACGATTAAAAAGTCAACTCATGCTTTTTGAATCGCAACAAGCTTCTTAATTTATTTTTCGAAATACCGCAACAAATTGATCGGATTGTGTGAGAAACAATCGATTGTTTTTGATTTTGTATCCGGTTGACTGTTGTAAAACTTTTAAAAATTTATCTTCAAAGCCCATTTGTTCACATGCCATTTTGGTTGAAAGTAGTTGTGTAAATCGAAGTAGTTCTCGCTCTTGAAAAATGCTTCCGTTAAATCGGTTACATCCTGAAAAGCCATTTACTTTTTTAGTTGAAGAATTAATTTCCATTGATGGCAAATCGTTTCTAAAAAGTGTTTTGTCCAATTCTTTTCCTTCTAAAGATTCCAAAACCCAACGATCAAACAATCGATAATCAATACTGTAATTTCCACAACCTGAAAATGATTCTTCATTAGATTTTACTCCCTCTTTCCGTTTAATTTCCACTTTATAATTACTTTTTTGATTTTTATAACCTTCACAAGTTTCTGCATAAATCGAAATTTGCAAATTTTGGTCAACTGACTGAATCAAATATAACTTCACATTAGCATCAGCTGCAAGAACCGGTTCTGTATGAATTGCTAAAACATCTTCTTGTTTCTGACGATCGTAAAATCGAATTCGCTGTTCAGAAATTTCCAATATCCAAGAAGAATCTTTTCCAACAGCTCTAAAATAACCTTCCTCTTTTGATTTTAATAAATTAGCTTCAGATACTACTTGTGTTGAAGATAATTTTTTAGTGGTATCACAACTTAAAAAACCGATAAAAAACAGAATAATAACTATTCTTTTCATAAGATTGAAATTTATTTTGAACTATAAATTTACGCAATTTTGATGAATAATTGTGACATGTTTTTCACAACGACACCCAAAAAAGTTGTTTTGAGGTATAAACAATTCTTAATTTGATTGTTTTCGTACTTTTCAGTGAGCTAATTTTATTGAAAAAACTGAAATACAATACCCAATTTTATTCATTTTTTTGATTTTTTACCATTGATTTACATGTGTGTAAAGCTTAATGATAAAAATTATGGGAACTAAATTATTTATGTAAAAAACTGACTTTTTTTCATTATTATTGTTAAAACGATTGATATGAGAGAAGAATACTTTAAATGGTACTCCCCCAATTTAAGTAGGGAAATTCAAATGTTAGTTTTTGGTCATGCCGGTTATCCGGTAATTTTATTCCCAACTTCAATGGGAAGCTACCACGAAAACAGAGACCAAGGTTTAATTGAATCTGCCAAATGGTACATTGAACAAGGATTAATCCAAATCTTTTGTCCGGATAGCATCGATAAAGATAGTTTTTACAACAAGAAAATTCATCCGTCTCATCGCATCCAAAACCATATTTGGTACGACAAAATGATTTGCCATGAAATTGTTGAAAAAGTCAAAAACAATACCTACTCCGGAAAAGTTGCCGTAGCTGGTTGTAGTTTTGGTGGTTTTCATGCTGCCAATTTCGCCTTCAGACATCCCGGCTATGTAAGCCACATGTTTGCTATGGGGGGAGCTTTCAGCATCAAAAGTTTTATGGACGGTTATCATGATGATAATGTATTTTTTAATAGTCCTGAAGATTTTCTTCACGGCTTAAATGATCGTGAACTTTGGAACATGGATATTATATTAGGTACATCCAATTGGGATATTTGTCTCGATGCAAATTTAAAACTGAGCAGAGTACTCGCTCATCGTGATATTCCGCATTGGTTAGACATCCGTCAGGATCGAGAACACGATTGGCCAGTGTGGCGGGAAATGTTCCCTCATTATTTATCCAGAATTAAATATTTTTAAACAGCACTAAAAACAAATCAATATGAAAAAAATTGGAATCTTATTCGGAATGGAAGATACCTTCCCTCAAGCGTTTATAGACCGCGTGAACTCAAAAAATGAAAAAGGAATCATAGCAGAAGCGGTATCCATCGACAAAGTGGTTCAAAATAAAGCTACAGAATATGCCGTAATTATTGACCGAATATCACAAGATGTACCTTTTTATAGAGCCTATTTAAAAAATGCCGCTCTCACCGGTACTGCCGTAATCAATAATCCATTCTGGTGGAGTGCTGACGATAAATTTTTTAATAACTGTTTGGCAGACGTATTAGGCGTTCCGTTACCGAATACTGTAATTTTACCTTCTGCTGAACATCCAACAGATACAACCAGTAAATCATTTCGAAATTTAAAATATCCACTCGACTGGGAAGCCATTTTTGACTATGTCAAGTTTCCGGCTTACATGAAACCCTATGCCGGTGGTGGATGGAAAAATGTCTATCGTTTGGAAAATCGAGATGAGTTTTGGGATATTCACAGAGAAACCGGACAATTAGTGATGCTTTTACAGGAAGAAATTGTGTTTGAATCCTATTTCAGAGTATATTGTTTGGGCGGAAAGTCGGTGCGAATTATGCCTTATGAACCCAGAAATCCGCATCATCTGCGTTATGTAGTAGATGGTCCACCGGCAGATAAAAAATTGTTGGCTACTATTAAAGACTACACGATTCGACTTTGCAAAGGATTAGGATATGATTTCAATACGGTTGAATTTGCTGTGCGTGACGGTATTCCTTATGCTATCGACTTTGGAAATCCTGCTCCGGATGCCGAAATTACATCGGTAGGTAAAGAAAACTTTGATTGGGTCGTTGAAGAAGCGGCCAAAATGGCTATTGAATACGCTAAAAAACACAAAGACGGTCAAATGAATCTCACTTGGGGCACATTTATGAAAGATGCTGTAAATGATGCTAAACGTTTTTAAACAACTGCTAATTGACTTAAAATGAATGTGAAGAAACCATTACCTGTTTTTACATTAGGTGTAGAAGAGGAATATTTAATCATCGACCCCGAAACCCGTGACCTTCGCTCACACATGTCTAAAATTGTGGATGGAGCCAAAATTATTTTACAAGAGCAAGTAAAAGCCGAAATGCACCAGTCGGTGGTGGAGGTTGGTACTAATATTTGTAAAAACGTTAAAGAAGCTCGAGAGGAAATCACTTTTCTACGAAAAAAGATTGTGGAATTGGCTGCTAAACAAGGATTAGTAGTAGGTGCCGCCGGAACGCATCCGTTTTCTAAATGGCAAGATCAACCTATTACGGATGATCCACGTTATCATAATATTGTAAATGAATTACAAGATGCGGCTCGTTCCAATTTGATTTTTGGTATGCATTGCCATGTGGGAATCGAAAGTCGGGAAATTGGTTTGCAGTTAATCAATCAAGCTTGTTATTTTTTACCCCATATTTTTTCGCTTTCAACTAATTCACCTTTTTGGGAAGGAAGAAATACGGGTTATAAATCGTTTAGAACCAAAGTATTTGATAAATTTCCACGCACCGGTTTACCGGAATATTTCGACTCTGTACAATCGTATGACAATTTCTTGGAAACGTTAGTGAAAACGAATTGTATCGATAATCCAAAGAAAATTTGGTGGGATTTACGTTTACATCCGTTCTATAACACCATTGAATTCCGTATCTGCGACATGAGTTTAACGGTAGATGAAACCATTTGTATCGTTGCAATTATTCAAGCTATCGTTGCAAAATTATATAAATTAAATACGGCTAATACAAGTTTTAATGTGTATCGTTTAGCTTTAATCAAAGAAAATAAATTCCGAGCTGCTCGTTATGGTGTACAAGGAAATATGATTGATTTTGGTTTGCAAAAAGAGGTTCCAACCAAAGAGTTAATTTTAGAATTACTTGATTTTATTGATGATGTAGTGGATGAACTCGGTAGCCGTGAAGAAATCAATTACGTCCACAATATCCTGAGAGACGGAACAGGAGCTGCGAAACAATTAGCCGTATATGAAGAAACAAAAGATTTAACCAAAGTGGTTGATTTTATTACGAGTGAGTTTACAAAGGGAATTTAGAAGCATTTTTGTCATTCCGAAAGATGACGAAGTCGAATGAGGAATCTCCCGTCTTGACGGTCAAAAATGTATATACATTTGAATCTTGAGCAAAGCTTCAAAATAAAACCTATGATAATCCATTTAATCCATAAAATCAGTATTCAATAAATAATGTTAATTTCTATTGAATAAAGAACAATAAAAGCTTAGAAGTCAACTAAATCAAAATTGGTATATTTGCATCAATTAATTGTGACCTTATGAATTCACATATCAGAATTGCGGTGTTAGACATGTATAATGGTGAACCTAATCAGGGAATGCGTTGTATCATCGATATCATCAACCGTTTTAATCAAATGGTTTCGTTTCAAATCTTTGATATCAGAGGTAAAAAAGAGTTTCCTGATATCACAAAATTTGATATCTATATTTCAACCGGGGGACCAGGAAATCCTTTGGAAGGAGACGGTGTTTGGGATAAAAAATATTTTGAATTGATTGATGCCTTGTGGAATTGGAACAAAGAAAATGAAATGAAAAAACATGTTTTGTTCATTTGTCATTCTTTTCAAATGGCTTGTAAACACTTTGGCTTAGCCGAAATCAACAAACGAAAAGATACTTCTTTTGGCATCATGACTACACACAAAGTAAATGAAGGATTGACTGACATACTTTTTGAAGGCCTCCAAAATCCGTTTTATACGATTGATAGCCGTGATTTTCAAGTGGTTCAACCACATCATAAAAACATTAAGAAATTAGGAGCTCAAATTATTGCATTGGAAAAAATTCGCGACCATGTGCAATACGAACGTGCTATCATGGGAATCCGTTTTTCAAAAGAGTTTGTAGGAGTTCAATTCCATCCGGAAGCCGACCCGCTGAGTTTCTTGGCTCACATGCGAAATAGAGCCTTCAGAGAAAAAATAATCAAAATGAAAGGTAGAATTAAGTTTTTGAAAATGTTGGAAAACTTAGTGGAAGAAGATAAAATTTATTTGACCAATGAAACCATCATCCCCAATTTTCTTCGCACCTCCATTAATGATTTATTAAAGCACAAAAAGACATTATCTAATTAATCGATACACAACAATAAATAAGGCACTCAAGTTTTTCTTTTGTGCCTTTTTTTAAACCAAAATAGTATGAATCAGCATTATAGAAAGGTATTCAATGCCCAATTTTCTGAAGAAAAATACAACCAACTCATCGATTCTATCACAAACGATTTTGACTATCGTCCTACATTTCGCATTGGTGAAACTCCTTTTTTTATTCCAAATGAATTGAAAGCACAATTGTTGCAAGGATGCCAAGAGGTGATTGATTTTATACAAAAACCGGATTTCAAAGCTTTAACCGACAAAGCTTTAGAACTCAACCGTAAAGTGCCCAACGAAGATCAACATACGACTTTTTTGGCGATTGATTTTGGTATTTGTGAAGAAAATGGGAAGATTATTCCAAAATTGATCGAAGTACAAGGTTTTCCATCCTTATTTAATTTTCAGAATGAATTGTCCAAAAAATTTGTAAACCACTACCCTTTTCTTAGTGAATTAACCCCTTTTTTAAGTGGTTATACACATGAAAGTTATTTGGCGTTAATGGAAGAAGTGCTACTGAACCATCATCCAAAAGAGCAAGTGATTCTATTAGAAATTGAACCGGAAAAACAAAACACCAAAATCGATTTTTATTACTGTCAACGCGACTTTGGTATTCCAATTGTATGTGTCACAGAACTCATTCAAAAAGGTAAAAAACTCTACTATACCAACAAAAAGGGTGAAGAAATTGAAGTAAAACGCATCTACAATCGTGTTATTTTTGACGAATTAGATTTACGTACCGATTTACAATTGAACTTTGATTTTTCAGATGAACTGGATGTAGAATGGGCCGGACATCCGAATTGGTTTTTCCGCATCAGTAAGTTCATTTTGCCTTATTTGAAAGGAGATTATTTCATTGAAACGACCTTGTTGAGCGATTTAAAAGAAATTCCTACAGATTTAGAGAATTATGTGCTGAAACCCTTGTTTTCTTTCTCCGGAAGTGGTGTGATTTTCCATGTCAAAAAAGAAGACATCGAAGCGGTTACTGAAAAAGACTTATATATTTTACAGAAAAAAGTAAATTACATGCCCATCATTCAATCACCGGATGGTAAAGTCAAAGCAGAAGTTCGCATTCTTTGTGTTTGGCCGGATAAAGCCCCTGCTCCTATTCCGGTGACGAATTTAGTGCGTTTGAGCCGTGGCGAAATGATTGGCGTGAAATTCAATAAAGATAAAGACTGGGTGGGTGGAACGGTTGGAATGTTTGAGCGATAATTTTTAACATTAAGAAATTAAGTTTTTTTCATTGATCCTTAATGAATACCTTAATTTTTTCTTAATTACTTAATGTTTAATTTTAGATTAATTTCTTCACCTTTTCTATCCTCAACTCCTCTAAATCCTCATAGTCTAAATACTTCGCCCATGAATCATCATTCAAAATCAATTTGATTTTTTTGAGTATTTTGGCGGTTTCTGATGCATTTCGCAACGTAGCTTTTCCATCATAAAAAGGCATGTCTTTATGGAAAAAGTCAGTTGTTTTCTGTTCCCAATTTACTTGAATAAAATATAAGTTGGCGGCTTCGTCATTCGCATAAAAATCGGTCCAATTCGCAAAACCAATTTTGGTATGTTGGTTTTTGTAATCACTCAGCGGAAGCAAACGCCATCGACAATTGGCTACCCTGCCCCAATGGTTGGAAATCCGATAAACACCCTCTTCTGTAAAAAAATATTCACTTCCCGACTTACTTTTGAACTGCGATTGCTGTAATTCAAAATCCGATTGCGAAACTTCTTTCCAAAGGCAAAAAGTGTGTTTGTGGAAGTTTAAAACTGAATATTTTTTCAATGTCAATTGTTTTTTTTTGAATATACACCTGACAGGTTTTTAAAACCTGTCAGGTGTAATGATATGATTTTCAAAGGCAAAAAGTGTTTTTGTGGAAGTTTTTAGAGTGGTATTTTTTCAATTCAAATTATTTTTTTAAACCATATAAGTCATATAAGTTTTTAACATTTTAAACTTATATGACTTATATGGTAAATATAAAATATTATATTTAAATTTAATGCAACTTCTTCACTTCCTGTTGTTGAGCAACAGCCGCAAAATCCTTCACCAATCGCTCTGCAAAATCGTCTAACAATTCCCGAACGCGTTCGTGCTTGTCTGATTTTACAATCAATCCGGCATGGTATTCCAAAGGAACTCTGAAACACACTTCACTATCGTTAAACCCACTCAAATCAGGATGTTCGTATTTGGATAACGTCAACACTATTCCGGCATATTGTTTTTTGGGAGTTGGAACTTTGTATATTTCATCACGAACCAATGCATCTTCAATTTTGGCCCATTCACCCCATAAATTAATACCGGATGCGGCTTCCACCATTTCCGCCAAATGAGCTCCACCTACTCGGGAAGACGTTTCTAAAAAGTATATATTTCCGTCTTCATTGCATTTGATAAATTCAGTATGCGTCGCACCGTGTTTCATTCCAAACGCTTTCATCACTTGCTCATTTACTTTTTTTATCGCTTTATCATCGGCATTGTTGTACGGAATGTTAGCACTTCTGAAAATGCCACCACCTTGCGAAATCTCCATTGGCGTGGCCAAATATTGAGAAGTAATACTATACAACACTTTTCCGTTAAAATTCAAACCGTCACAGTGATACACCGCTCCGGGTTTGAATTGTTCCACTAAATATTTGATACGATTATCTCCCAATTCGTGAATTTTTTGCCACAATTCTTCTTTAGTATGTACTTTCATAATTCCGGAGGCAGAAGCTTCAGAACGGGGCTTCAACACCCAAGGGGGAGAAACGGTATCCGCAAAGTGGTTGATATACTCATCATTGAACAATGCACTAAATGCCGGCACCGGCACACCTTCTGATTGAGCTTTTACCCGCATGGCCAATTTATCTCTAAAATACCTTCCGGTGGTTTGTCCCATACCTGCCATTCGTAGATTTTCACGCAAAAAAGTAGCTTTTTCCACATCAAAATCGTCTAACGCTACGATGGCATCTACTTTTTCTTTTCGCATTAATCCGGCAACACCGTGTAAAAGCATATCCAAATCCCAATCGATATCTTGGCCGGGCATGTAAAATATTTCGTCAATGGAATCAAAAGCCCAAGGTTTATCCCGTAATTTCTCGGAAGTAATCAAGAAGACTTTGTTCCCCAATCGCTTCATGTTAATTAAAAAATCATTTCCTTTAAAATAATTGGAAATGCATATAAATGTTTTGGTTGTTTGCTCCATAACCTATTGATTTTGAATAAAAGTAGTAATTAATTGTACACCAAATGCTGTGGCATGTTTGGTTTTGGCAAATTCATCATCTACAAAAGAAACTCCTGCAATATCCAAATGTGCCCAAGAAGGATGATTTTCAGTAAAAAATTCTAAAAACTTCGCTGCAGAAATCGCTCCGGCAACCGGTTTACCGGAATAATTCTTCACATCGGCTATCTCACTTTCAATATCAGATTGATACACCTCCCAAAGTGGCAAAGGCCATAAACGTTCACCTGTTTTGGTTCCGGCCTCTTGAAGTTTTTTAGATAGTTGTTCATTATTCGTAAATAATGCTCCACATTCATAACCAAAAGTTGCCACACTGCTTCCGGTTAAGGTAGCAATATCTATAATCGTTTCGGGATTGTAATTTTTGATGAGATACGATAATCCATCGGCTAAAATTAAACGGCCTTCGGCATCGGTATCAATGATTTCAATCGTATGTCCGCTATAACTTTCTATCACATCACTAGGCAAAAAAGATTGAGCATCTACTGAATTTTCGCAAGCCGGTACAATTGCCGTAACTCGATGGGGTAATTTCAAATCGGCTATCAATTGCATGGCTCCTAAAACGGCCGCACCACCCGCCATATCACATTTCATATGCACCATTCCGGCAGTTTTAATGTTCAAACCTCCCGTATCAAACGTGATGCCTTTACCCACCAAACCAAAATGTTTTTGTGCATTTTTCGGTTGGTAATCCAAAACAATAAATTGGGGTTCATTGGCACTACCCTTTCCAACAGAAATAAAGGCGTGTAATCCGATTTCTTTGGCTTTTTTAGCTCCAATGATCTCCACTTCCAATTTGAATTTTTTTCCTAAATCGGTTGCCCAATTGGCCAAATGTTTAGGGGTAATTTTATTGGGCGGCAAATCAACCAAATGAAAAGTTTCCAATTGAGCTTGTGCCGTTTTTAAACCCAATTCAACTGCTTTTTGACGATTGGAGGGACTCACAATATTCAATACCGATCGCACTTCCTGTAACGGATGTACTTTTTTCTCTTTTTTGTAATGCCCCAATTGATAGGTGCCTAAAACTAAACCGTTCACAGCTGCAGCAGCCCATTCATCCGTAAAAAAATCAGGTAAAAACAGAGACGTTTCTTTTTGAAAAAAAGACGCTTGCTTTTGAGCCACACGTCTGAATATTTTCTTTAAATCGGTTACCAACGGCTTCTTTCCCAAACCAATAAAAAGATAGACAACACCCACTTTCTCTAACGCATAAAGGGTATCTTTCTTTCCGGAAAAAATAGAATTGGAAACTGATAACGATAAATATTGAACCGTTTCTTCTGTCTCCAAAACGGGAACCAATACTAAACTTTCTGTTGAACTAACTTTGTTTAAATGCTTTATTTTCATAAACTTTATTCTTCTTTTGTACTAAAAAACAACCATTCGATTGCTTTTGGGAATTCGTCACTCCAATAGATTTCATTGTGCTTGCCAAATTCGTTGATGCTTAATCGCACTTTCATTTTGTCTTCTAACGATTTTCGTTTTAATAATCGCTTTTTAAAGTTTTTCACATGGTCTATCATGGTAGCACTTTCATCGCCACCGGCATACAAATAGATACGGGTTTCCTGTGGCTCTTCCATGTCTAAAAAAGACAATTTAATTTTAGGTACTACCCATAATGAGGGCGAAAATATCATCAACTTCCCAAACACTTCCGGATACATGATGCCACTGAAAATGCTCACTAATCCTCCCATCGAACTCCCACCTATTCCGGTGTGTTCCCGCTCGGGTTTGGTGCGGAAATTAGTATCTACAAAAGGCTTTAAAGTATCGGTTAAAAAACGAATGTATTTTTTTCCTTGACCGGCACCTAAAACGGTATTGCCCACATTGTATTCAATGATTCGTTCATTATCAGCATGCTCAACAGCAATAACAATGATTTTACCGATTTTATACTCTGCCATAACAGCGAGTTTTTTATCAATTTCCCAATTGCCGTATTGGGCTTTTTCATTGAATAAATTTTGAGCATCTTGCAAATACATCACCGGATAATGTTCGGTTGATGTTTCATAATCATGCGGTAACAACGCCCAAACTTTGCGGGTTTTGTTCAACTGTGGAATTTCAAACTCTTTCGAAATTAAGTGAACTTTGGGTAAAAAGTTGGGTTTAAAAGGCAACCAGTTGTGTCGCCATTTCGCTACATGCTCTTTTCGTACTCCGGAATGTTGTTTACACGAACGGTTTTCGGTTCGGTTTCCGTATTTGTCGATTTCAACTTCACTCCAATCGCCACGGGTAAATTTGTATAACAATTCTTCAGGATATACAAAATCAGGAGCAAATGTATAATGGTATAAACCTTTGGCCACTTTATCCATTTGGAAACGTTTATCTTGCGTAATCCATTGGTTAAAATTTCCTGAAATATACACCGGACGGTCATCATCTTCATCGGTGGTAAGCAGGATATTCAATTGAGGCTCAATGATTTTTTTTTCTGTTTGGTGCAATAGCGTATTTTCTTCCGGCTTCATAGTACGAGGCAATTCGTATTCAAAATTTAATAATGAGTAAATATAGGCCTTTCCGCTCATGATAAAAAATTTTTTTTCAGGTTGATGCATTTCTGAAAGAATGAAAAGCAAAGCCTCTTTTTATTCACAATTATCAAATTTATGTACAAAATACCACCTCAAAATCGCATTATTTTTAATACATTAGCCACTTCAAATTTTACAAATATTACACATGAAAAATACAGCGTTAACGCATATTCACGAAAGTTTAGGAGCAAAAATGGTTCCGTTTGCCGGATTTAATATGCCGGTACAATATGAAGGAGTAACAGCAGAACATGAAACCGTTCGAAACGGTGTTGGTGTTTTTGATGTTTCCCACATGGGTGAATTTTTACTAACCGGACCAAATGCACTGGCTTTGATTCAAAAAGTGACTTCTAATGATGCGTCAACGTTAACCATAGGTAGAGCACAATATTCTTGTTTACCCAATGCAGAAGGGGGTATTGTAGATGATTTGATTGTGTATCGTATGAAAGAGGAACAATATTTATTGGTCGTAAATGCCTCCAACATTGAAAAAGATTGGAATTGGATTTCGTCTCACAATGATTTAGGTGTAGACATGAAAAACCTTTCGGATGACTATTCGTTATTAGCGATTCAAGGTCCAAAAGCTGTTGAAGCGATGCAAGCGTTGACTTCAGTGAACTTATCAGAAATTAAATACTATCATTTTGAGGTAGCTGATTTTGCCGGAATTGAGCATGTAATTATTTCGGCTACCGGCTATACCGGTTCGGGTGGATTTGAAATTTATTGTAAAAATGCTGAAGTAGAACAAATTTGGAACAAAGTATTTGAAGCAGGTGCTCCTTTTGGTATCAAACCAATTGGTCTAGCGGCTCGCGATACTTTGCGTTTGGAAATGGGATTTTGTTTATATGGAAATGACATTAACGATTCGACTTCGCCATTGGAAGCCGGTTTGGGTTGGATTACCAAATTTACCAAAGACTTTGTCAATTCTGAAAACCTGAAAAAACAAAAAGAAGAAGGTGTTTCAAAAAAGTTAGTAGGTTTTGAATTATTGGAAAGAGGAATTCCTCGTCATGACTATGAAATTGTAAATGCGGACGGAGATAACATCGGAATCGTAACTTCAGGAACGATGGCTCCTACTGTTGCAAAAGGAATCGGAATGGGTTATGTCAAAACAGAATTTGCAGATGTTGATTCAGAAATTTACATTCAAATCAGAAACAATAAAGTATTGGCAAAAGTGGTCAAAATGCCTTTTTATAAGAAGTAAAAGTTTTTGAAATTTTAGTTTAAATACTATTTTTGCACCACAATTTTGAACTTAGGAAAACGAATACAGAACTTTGAAATAAATAGAAATGGGAAGAGCGTTTGAATTTAGAAAAGCACGAAAAATGAAGCGTTGGTCAGCCATGGCCAAAACATTTACCCGAATAGGAAAAGATATTGTAATGGCCGTTAAAGAAGGTGGTCCGAATGCGGAAACCAATTCACGATTAAGAGCGGTTATTCAAAATGCGAAAGCGGCGAATATGCCGAAAGATAATGTGGAAAGAGCGATTAAAAAAGCTTCCGATAAAGATACTGCTAACTTTAAAGAAGTACTTTTTGAAGGCTATGCTCCTCATGGAATTGCTATTTTAATTGAAACAGCTACCGACAATAACAATAGAACCGTAGCGAATATTCGCAGTTATTTTAATAAATGTAACGGAGCACTAGGCACACAAGGTTCTGTTGAATTCATGTTTGATCATACCTGTAATTTCAGAATACCGGCTGAAGGTCAAAATGTAGAAGATTTAGAGTTAGAAATGATTGATTTTGGTGTAGAAGAAATCTTTGCCGATGAAGACGGAATCGTAATGTATGCTCCTTTTGAAAGTTTCGGTGCCATTCAAAAAGAATTGGAAAACCGTAATATCGAAATCTTATCGTCCGGTTTTGAACGCATTCCACAAGTAACCAAAGAATTAACCCCTGAGCAAGTGGCAGATGTAGAAAAACTATTGGAAAAAATTGAAGAAGATGATGATGTGATGAATGTGTACCACACCATGCAGGAATAAATCAACTTGAATAGCTATATATAAAACTCCTTCAAAAGGAGTTTTTTTAGTTAGTAAACAATGGTAATTTATACATTGTTGACCCATTTCTTAATTTATTTATTATTTACTTTACAACAAAAAAATGGCCCGATTCAAAGAAAATGATTTACCAAAATCAAAAATAAATACAACTTCATTAAACAAAGCAATTACCATTTTTAAATATGCCGGAGCTCATCGCTGGAAGTTTTTTGTAGGTTTACTTTTTTTATTGTTCACCGGTGGTACTGCCCTAGCCTTTCCAAAACTCATGGGAATGTTAGTAGATTGTGTAAAAGATAAAGACCTCAGTGCAGCCAATAATGTTGCCTTATTATTACTCGGAATTTTATTCTTGCAATCCTTTTTTTCCTTTTTTAGAATTTTTCTTTTTGTCAATTTTACCGAAAACACCTTAGCTAATTTGCGTTTTGCCTTGTATGCCAACTTAATCAAATTGCCTATGAACTTTTTTACGCAAAAAAGAGTAGGCGAATTAAACAGTAGAATTAGTTCTGATATCGCACAAATACAAGATACTTTAACCACTACAATAGCTGAATTTCTTAGACAATTCATATTAATTATCGGCGGTGTAATTCTTTTAGCAAGTGAAAGCATTAAGCTTACGTTGATGATGTTGGCCATTGTGCCCTTAGTTGCTGTTGCGGCGGTTATTTTTGGTCGTTTCATTCGAAAATATTCTAAAAAAGTACAAGATACCGTGGCGGAAAGTCAAGTGATTGTGGAAGAAACATTGCAAGGTATTTCGAATGTAAAAGCCTTCTCAAATGAATGGTATGAAATAGGCCGCTATCAATCGAAAATTAAAGAAATTGTGTCCATTGCCATTAAAGGTGGACAATACCGAGGCTATTTTGCTTCGTTCATCATCTTCTGTTTATTTGGAGCCATTGTGGGTGTAGTTTGGTTTGGTGTCACCTTAAGTATTGAAGGTGAAATGTCAGTAGGTCAATTGATTACTTTTGTTTTGTATTCAACTTTTGTGGGAGCATCTTTTGGTGGAATAGCTGAATTATATGCCCAAATTCAAAAAGCGGTTGGAGCAACAGAACGCGTTTTTGAGCTACTGGACGAAAAACCGGAAGCTATTAAAAATAACCAAAACATATCTTCTCTTAAATTAAAAGGCAATGTATCGTTTAATCATGTGGGATTCAGTTATCCTTCCCGAAAAGAAATTACGGTTTTATCCGATGTTTCGTTTCAAGCTACATTTGGACAAAAAATCGCTTTAGTGGGTCCGAGTGGTGCCGGAAAATCAACAATTTCCGCTTTACTGCTTCGTTTTTATGATGTAGACAAAGGTGAAATTATTATTGACGGAATAAATATCCAGGACTATGATTTAGCTGAACTTCGTGGAAACATGAGTATCGTGCCACAAGATGTTATACTTTTTGGTGGGAGTATCAAAGAAAACATCGCCTACGGCAAACCGGATGCTACTTTTGAAGAAATCAAATTGGCTGCTCAACAAGCCAATGCCTTTGAATTCATCAACGGATTTCCGGAACAATTTGAAACCCTCGTGGGGGAAAGAGGAATTAAACTTTCTGGCGGACAACGTCAACGCATTGCAATTGCCCGTGCATTACTAAAAAATCCAAGTATTTTAATCTTAGATGAAGCAACTTCTTCTCTCGACAGTGAAAGTGAAAAACTAGTTCAGGAAGCATTGGAAACACTGATGAAAGGCAGAACGAGTATCATCATAGCTCATCGTTTGTCAACTATTCGTTCAGCGGATACCATTTTGGTTTTGAACAACGGTATCATTGCCGAACAAGGAACACACAAAACATTAATGGAAGTTGAAAATGGTATCTATAAAAACTTGAGTAATCTCCAATTTTCTGAATAAAAAAAACGCCAAGTAAATCACTTGGCGTTTTATCTATATTCAATTTTCTTTATTCAATTTTCTAAAAAATAAAACTTACTTAATAAACTCTATTTTCTGCACTTCTTCCATGTTTATGCTGTCAAAGAAGCCTTGCTCATTCATCCAATCATCACTGAATACTTTGCTCATATAACGTGAACCATGATCAGGGAAAATCGCAATGACATTAGAATTAGCATCAAACTCCCCTTCTTCAGCAAATTGACGAATGGCTTGTACTACTGCACCGGAAGTATACCCTACAAATAAACCTTCTTTTACAGCAATTTCACGAGTAGTATGAGCACTTTCCTCGTCGGTTACTTTGATAAATTTGTCAATTATATCAAAATCAGTAGCAGTCGGAATTAAATTTTTCCCTAAACCTTCTATGCGGTAAGGATAAATTTCTTCACTGTCAAACTCTTTTGTTTCGTGGTATTTTTTTAATACTGAACCATACGCATCTACTCCTAAGATTCTGATATTTGGATTTTTCTCTTTTAAATATTTAGCAGTACCGGATAACGTTCCACCTGTTCCGCTACAAGCAATTAAGTGGGTAATTTTACCGTTGGTTTGTTCCCAAATTTCCGGTCCGGTAGTTTTGTAATGGGCATCAATATTCAATTGATTAAAATATTGATTGATGTAGATTGAACCTTTCGTCTCTTCATGTAAACGTTTGGCAACATTGTAGTACGAACGCTCATCATCAGCTGAAACGTGTGCGGGACAAACATATACCTTTGCTCCCATACTGCGTAACATGTCAATTTTATCTTTAGATGATTTAGAACTTACCGCTAAAATACAATTGTAACCTTTGATGATGCTAACCATTGCTAAACTAAAACCGGTGTTTCCTGAAGTAGTTTCGATAATGGTGTCGCCCGGTGAAAGTATGCCTTGACGTTCAGCTTCTTCAATAATATAAAGTGCTATTCTGTCTTTTGTAGAATGACCCGGATTGAATGCTTCTACTTTAGCGTAATAATTACCTTCTAAATTTGATGTGACGTTGTTGAGCTTTATTAGAGGAGTGTTTCCTATTAAATCCAACACACTATTATAAGCTTTTATTTGTTCTTTCATAAAAAATATGTTAGTCAAGGTAAAATTTTTATAAAATTTATGTAAACCTTAGAACCATGCAAATGTATAAAAAAATTTGATTTATTTCTTAATTCCTTCTAAATCTAATAAAAAACTAAATTCTTTTGCTAATTCTTTTAAGGCTTCAAACCTACCGGATGCCCCACCATGTCCGGCATCCATGTTCGTATCTAAAAATAATAAATTCTTATCTGTTTTTAAAGTTCTTAACTTTGCCACCCATTTTGCCGGTTCCCAATATTGTACTTGAGAATCATGTAAACCTGTGGTAACCAGCATGTTTGGATAATCTTGTGCCGTAACATTGTCATAAGGCGAATAGGACTTCATGTAATCGTAATACACTTTATCATTCGGATTTCCCCACTCATCATATTCTCCGGTAGTAAGCGGAATAGAATCATCTAACATAGTAGTAATGACATCTACAAATGGAACAGCCGCTATCACTCCATTATATAATTCCGGTGCCATATTCACTACAGCACCCATTAATAACCCACCGGCAGAACCACCTTGTGCATACAAATGTTTTGAACTTGTAAATTTTTGTTCAATCATAAATTTTGAACAGTCAATGAAATCGGTAAACGTGTTTTTCTTTTTCAATAATTTTCCGTCTTCATACCACTGTCTGCCCATGTCTTCTCCTCCGCGAATATGAGCAATAGCATACACAAATCCTCTGTCTAACAAACTTAAAATAGTAGAATCAAAATTGGGTTCCATTGAATAACCATACGAACCATAGGCATACAATAACAATGGATTGTTTCCGTCTTTCTTCATTCCTTTTCGGTATACAACCGAAATCGGTATTTTGGTTCCATCCGCAGCAGTGGCCCAAACTCGCTCTTCTTTATAATTGTTCTTATCAAATTTTCCTCCTAAAACCTCATACTCTTTTTTGATTTCTTTGGTTTTGGTTTTCATGTTGAAATCGATTACCGAATAAGGTGTAGCTAACGATTGATAACCATAACGTAAAATATCGGTATCAAAGTCGATATTGGTATTTGTCTCGGCTGAATAAGTTTCAATGTCAAACGGCAAATAATAATCTCCACTCTTATCCCATGGCATGATTCTGATTTTATTTAAACCATTTGAACGCTCTTCTACCACCAAATAGTTTTTAAAAATCTCAATTCCTTCAATCAACACTTTTTCATCATGTGGAATAACATCCACCCAATTGGAAGAAGCAGTGGCATTATCCGGTGTTTTCATCACTTTAAAATTAGTCGCTTTATCCTTGTTGGTCACAATGTAAAAGTGATCATTATAATGTGAAATGTTATACTCCAATCCTCTTACACGCGGTTGAAATACCTTGAATTTCCCATTCGGTTCATTTGCATTTAAGGTTTGAAATTCTGACGTCAACGTACTGGTGCTAACAATCACAATAAATTTTTTCGATTTTGTTTTGGCAACATATACGGTGAATGTATCATCTTTTTCATAATACACCAATTCGTCTTTTTTGGCATCTGTTCCTAATATATGTTTGTGAATCTTATCCGAACGCAACGTCTTTTTATCTTTTGTAGAATAAAATAACGTCTTGTTATCATTTGCCCAAACCGACTCTCCGTTTACATTCGGAATTTTATCCGCTAAGATTTCACCGGTTTCTAAATTTTTTACCTGTAAAGTGTAGATTCTTCTCCCCGTTTCATCGGTAGCAAAAGAAACCAATTTGTTGTCTTCGCTTACATTGAGTCCGGATAGTTTGAAATAAGCTTTGCCTTTGGCCATCTCATTACAATCAAACATAATTTCTTCCTTGGCGGTCAAACTTCCTTTTTTTCTTGAAAAAATGGGGTATTCTTTCCCTTTTTCAAAACGGGTAATGTAATAATAACCATTGTATAAATACGGAACCGACTCATCATCCTCCTTGATACGGGCTTTCATTTCATCAAATAATTGTTGCTGAAAATCTTTAGTATGAGCCGTCATTTTTTCATAATAGGCATTCTCATCTTTCAAATATTGAATCACTTCAGGATTTTCGCGGTCGTTTAACCAATAATAGGAATCAATTCGCTTGTCACCGTGTTTCTCTAAAACGGTATCTTTTTTGGCCGCCATCGGCGGAACAAGGTTATCTGACATGGTTGTCTCTTTTTTAGCACAAGAAGTTACAAAAATAATGCAAACTAAACTAAAACTTACTTTAAAATTCATAAAAAAATAATTACTCAAAAACATGCAATATACTACATTTGTAAATGAATAACTATAAAAATTATTAACATGTTTGGCGACCTGATGGGCATGATGGGTAAACTGAAAGAAACCCAACAAAAAATAGAAGAAACAAAAAAACGTTTAGACCACGTTTTAATTGACGAACAAAGCAATGACGGGCTTTTAAAGGTGACGTTAACTGCAAATCGAACCGTAAAATCAATTGAAATAGATCCTTCTCTACTGGAAGATAAAGAACAATTGGAGGACTATTTTATTTTGGTTATGAACAAAGCTATTCAAAAAGCAACCAACGTAAATGAAGCGGAATTAGCTGCCGTTGCCAAAGAAGGTATGCCAAATATTCCGGGTATGGACATGTTTCGATAAAACAAAGTGATGAGCAAAAGCCTACATTTTTTCTTTCTCCTTTTGGTAGTTGTACAGTATAGTGCTTTTGCTCAACCTTCCTTTTATATATCGGTTGATTTTAAATTCTTTGAAAATGATAAACCCTTAACACCTAAAGAATTTGATAAAAAGTATATCATTATCAATGCATCCAAGCATAAAAACAAACAACCAAATTATCATTTTAACCCAAGTAACAAAACCTTCTCGGTGGGCGGTAGCGTAGTTTATAATGATTTGGTTATTGATATTGTCCAGCAAAAAGACACCATGCAATTGGTTTTTAAAACCAAAGGTGGAACCAGAAAACAATTTGCTATTGAACATTTGTCATTTAAAGAAGGTACTTTTTTCATCGAAGAAGAAAAGCTTACAAGATTAGACATCCAAAACAGTAAATCAAACTACTACAATGCGTTATTGACCTCTATTACCGATCAAACCTTCCAACAAAAACAAAATCTTCTGTTGAAAGAAATAAACAAACAGAAATTGAAATACGGCATTGATGATGACGACTTTCTACCCAAAAAGGAAATCGAATTAATCGAAATTTCAGGCTTAAAAGACCATAAAATACTCACTACATATCGAAATTATTTGGTAAAGAAAAACTTTTTAGATCTTCCTGAACATGATCGAATGGAGAACGGAAAAGTGATTTATGCTCCTGACAACCGCTTTAAGATCTTCCTCTTTAAAGGAGAAAGTTGCGGGGCAAATTGCCATACTTTTTACAATTCTTTTCTCCATTTTAATTTAGATAAGAAATATCCAACTGTGGTTGAAACGAATTTTTTTCCAATTGATAATATCATCCAAATGGATGAATCAAATTACATTGTCTTTCATTCCGGCTATGATGGTGGTGGAATATATTTAGAGGAACATTATGTGGCTACGATAATTACGCTTGACAAAAACAAAATAAAGATTGGAAAATTTTCACTTTCCAATATGCATCAAAGCAACAAAAATGAAAGTGAAATACGAATAACAGCCAGACAATCCGAATTGGAAGACGGAACTCCTTTTGGTATGAAGTTTAATCCTCAAAACAAAATGGTCGAATATCAATATTTCATTACCAACCAAAATACCGGTGATAAACGAAGATATTCCGGTAAACTTATCTATGAAAATGGCATTTTCAGGTGGCTTTCCAAATCGGGATAATTCACTAAAACACCATCTTCTCCAACGCTTCCATAACATACGAATGCATCACTTCTTTGTAATCCAAATGGGTCACCATTCTCAATTTACCTTTGCCTAATGAACTAATGGAAATGTTTTTCTGCTTTAACTTTTCAATGACCAATTCGTCTTTGATGTGCGGTAAAACGGAAAAAATCACAATATTCGTCTCTACTTCTTCCACCGATTGTACCCAATTGGTTTTGGATAACACTTCCCCTAATTCCTTTGCTCGTCGATGGTCTTCTGTCAATCGCTCAATGTTATGTTCCATCGCATAAAGTGCCGCAGCCGCCAAATAACCGGCTTGTCGCATGCCACCACCCAATACTTTTCGAATGCGTAAGGCTTTTTGATAATCCTTTTCACTCATCAACAAAACGGAACCAATCGGTGCTCCCATTCCTTTGGAAAAACAAACCGAAATGGTGTCAAACAAAATCCCGAATTGCAAAGGGTCTTGGTTTTTGGCTACTAAGGCATTCCACAACCTGGCTCCGTCCAAATGGTATTTTAATCCATGACGGTCGCATACTTTACGAATGGCTATTAAATCTTCTATTTCATAACAGGCTCCTCCACCTTTGTTGGTCGTGTTTTCTAAGGAAACCAATGTGGTTAACGGACTATGGTAAAAATCAGGTGGGTTGATGGCGGCTTCCACTTGGTCTGCCGTAATCATTCCGCGATGACCCTCCAACAAACGACAGGAAACCCCACTATTAAAGGAAACTCCTCCTCCTTCATAGTTAAAAATATGGGCATATTTATCCGCAATCAATTGCTCTCCAGGTTGGGTATGTAATTTAATGGCCGTTTGATTCGCCATCGTTCCGGAAGGAAAAAACAAGGCTTTCTCCATCCCAAAAAAAGCAGCGGTATAGGCTTCTAATTCATTAACCGTAGGGTCGTGTTTGAATACATCATCACCCACTTTTGCCGTAAACATCGCCCTTAACATGTCTAAAGAAGGCTTGGTTACCGTATCACTAATTAAATTTATTTCCATGCGTAAAACACTGTATTGCTTATATTCTTTTCCTTATTTGTACTTTATATTTACTTCATTTTCACCTTTATAATCCTTATATGCCTTATATGGTTTAAAAAAATAATCACCTAAAAATCTAAGTATTAGCCAATCATTAAATCAATAGAATTTCTATTTTTAATTTGACAAAGCTCATCATTATTTATGGTAAAAAATCACTTTTCTTTTTGATTAGGACAACTCACATCTTGTCCCTACCTTTGCAAAAAACAAAACTACAACAATTATGACAAATACCGAACAAATTAAAGGTATTGTAGAACGCCTTGGTGCGTTGAGGAGGTATCTTTGACATCGATAAGAAGTTAATTGAAATTACCAACGAAGAAGAAAAAACCTTCGACCCTACCTTTTGGAACAATCCGAAAGAAGCTGAAATTGTGGTTCGCGACTTGCGTTCCAAGAAAAAATGGGTAGAAGATTACCAAAAAGCAGTCAATTTATCGGAAGAATTACAAATGGTTTTTGAATTTTTCAAAGACGGCGATGCTACTGAGGAAGAAGTAGATACCGTTTTTGAGCAAACCAATACCTTAATTGAAAACCTTGAGTTCAAAAACATGCTTTCTGAAGAAGGCGACAACTTGAGTGCCGTTTTGCAAATCACTGCCGGTGCCGGTGGTACGGAAAGTTGTGATTGGGCTTCGATGCTCATGCGAATGTACCTCATGTGGGCCGAAAAAGAAGGTTATAAAGTAAAAGAATTGAACTTTCAGGAAGGCGATGTGGCCGGAATCAAAACCGTAACCCTTGAAATTGAAGGCGATTATGCCTTTGGTTACCTTAAAGGGGAAAATGGTGTGCATCGATTGGTGCGTATTTCACCGTTTGACAGTAACGCCAAACGCCATACTTCTTTTGCTTCCGTATATGTGTATCCGTTAGTGGATGATACGATTGAAATTGAAATCAATCCGGCTGATCTAGAAATCATCACCTCTCGTTCGAGTGGTGCGGGTGGACAAAATGTGAACAAAGTAGAAACGAAAGTACAGTTGTTTCACAAACCAACCGGAATTCAAATTCAATGCTCTGAAACGCGTTCGCAACAAGACAATCGTCAACGGGCTATGCAAATGCTTCGTTCTCAATTATACGAAATTGAGTTGAACAAACGAATGGCTCAACGGGCCGATATTGAAGCCGGGAAAATGAAAATTGAATGGGGTTCGCAAATCCGAAACTATGTAATGCATCCCTATAAATTAGTCAAAGACGTTCGAACCGCCCACGAAACCAGTGATGTGGAAGGCGTAATGAACGGCGAAATTGACGCGTTTTTAAAAGCCTATTTGATGATGATGGGTCAGAAAGAGGAGTAGTTTATAGTTTAGGTGTTTAAGAGGGATTGGCAGTTGAATGTTTTATTTATAGGGTTTTAACCAATAGGAGAATCCTCAAAACTCCCCACTCCCCACTCCAAACTCCCCTCTCCCATCTCCCCTCTCAAAAAACAAATTTCCTACTTCTAAAACGTTTTCGTATTTTAGCGTCCAAATAAAAAAAGGGTACTCCATGGATTTAAACTTCAACAAAAACGAAGACCACAATAAACTTTTATTAGCCGAATTAAAACGTCGTTTTGCTCAAGTGAAATTGGGCGGTGGCGAAAAAAGAATCGAAAAACTGCATGCCGAAGGCAAAATGACCGCTCGGGAACGCATTGATTATTTGTTGGATGAAAAAGCCAAAAGCATTGAAATCGGGGCTTTTGCCGGCGATGGAATGTACAAGGAACACGGCGGTTGTCCGTCCGGTGGTGTAGTCGTAAAAATTGGGTACATTAAAGGTAAACAGTGTATTGTGGTGGCCAATGATGCTACCGTAAAAGCCGGTGCCTGGTTTCCGATTACAGGAAAAAAGAACTTACGTGCTCAAGAAATAGCGATTGAAAACCGTTTGCCTATCATTTATTTAGTGGACAGTGCCGGGGTGTATTTACCCATGCAAGACGAGATATTTCCAGATAAAGAACATTTCGGACGCATTTTCCGAAACAACGCCATCATGAGTAGTATGGGTATCACGCAAATTGCCGCTGTCATGGGCAGTTGTGTGGCCGGTGGAGCTTATTTACCGATTATGAGTGACGAAGCCATGATTGTCGATAAAACCGGAAGCATTTTCTTAGCCGGAAGTTATTTGGTGAAAGCCGCTATTGGCGAAAACATTGACAATGAAACCTTGGGCGGAGCCACCACGCACTGCGAAATTTCAGGCGTAACGGATTATAAAGCTAAAGACGACAAAGATGCTTTAGACCGTATCAAAAGCATTGTAGGTAAAATTGGCGACTATGATAAAGCCGGATTCAACCGTGAGAAAACGTCCAAACCTGCGTTGAAAGAAACAGATATTTATGGTATTCTTCCGAAATCAAGAGCGGACCAATATGACATGATGGAGATTATCAAACGCTTAGTCGATAATTCAGAAATGGACTTATACAAAGACGGTTACGGACAATCCATCATCACGTGTTATGCCCGTATTGATGGTTGGGCGGTGGGCATTGTAGCCAATCAACGCACCGTTTCCAAAACCAAAAAAGGAGAAATTCAGTTTGGTGGAGTGATTTATTCCGATTCGGCGGATAAGGCGACGCGTTTTATTGCGAATTGCAACCAAAAGAAAATTCCGTTGGTCTTTTTGCAAGACGTGACCGGGTTTATGGTAGGCAGCAAATCAGAACATGGTGGCATTATTAAAGACGGAGCCAAAATGGTGAATGCCGTTTCCAATTCGGTGGTGCCGAAATTTACGATTGTGGTGGGTAATTCCTATGGTGCGGGGAATTATGCCATGTGTGGAAAAGCTTATGACCCACGCTTAATTGCAGCATGGCCAAGTGCCGAATTAGCAGTAATGGGTGGCACACAAGCCGCCAAAGTATTAATGCAAATTGAAGCTTCTTCTTTGAAAGCCAAAGGAGAAGTAGTAGATGAAGCCAAAGAAAAAGAGTTATTTGATAAAATCAAAGCCCGTTACGACGAGCAAGTTTCGCCTTATTATGCCGCTTCTCGTTTGTGGACCGATGCTATTATTGATCCCTTAGAAACCAGAACCTGGATATCCATGGGAATTGAAGCAGCAAACCACGCTCCTATTGAAAAGAAATTTAATTTGGGGGTGATTCAGGTGTAGTGTGAAAAATGCATCTCTTATCCTGCTTTGGATTTAATTGTTTGCAAATACGCTGAAAACAGCAATTCTTCAATAACAAAACAACAGCTGATTTTATGAGAAGTTGAAAAAGTTGTTTAAATTTGAGGATATTTATTAGTTAGCGATGATGCTAAAAAAATAGTAAAGAAAGGTCAATTGCGAAAAAAATCATTAAATTTGAAACATGAAAACATATCAAATTGACATATTAAATCCAAAAGCAGCTAGACTTCTTCAAGATCTTGCAGACTTAAATCTTATTTCTATCAAAGAGACAAAGAAACAAGAATTCATGAAAATTGTTTCAAAATTTCGAAAAAAAGCTTCTTCTGATGTCCCTTCTCTAGAAGAGATAACTAAAGAAGTTGAAAATGTTAGAACTAAGCGATATGTCAAAAATAAAAAATAGAATTATTATTGACACTAATCTTTGGATAAGTTTTTTACTTTCAAAAGATTATACAAAGCTTGATAAACTTTTCAACTCCGATAGTTTAGTTTTACTTTTTAGCAGTGAATTACTTGATGAATTTGTTGAAGTTGCCCGAAGACCTAAATTCAAAAAATATTTCTCAATTGCAGATTTAAATGAATTACTCACGGAAATTCATTCAAGAGCAGAATTTATTGATGTAACCAGTGAAGTTAATATCTGTCGAGATGAAAAAGACGATTTCCTTCTCTCTTTGGCTAAAGATGGAAACGCAGATTACCTAATAACAGGAGATCATGATTTACTGGAGATGAAAAAGTTTGAAAACACTAAGATTTTAACAATGATTAATTATCTTGAAAATAAATAAGCACCAATATCTCCTGCTCCCCTCAATCTTCATTCATAGCTCATACTCATAAAACAGCAATTCTTCAATAACAAAACAACAGCTGATTTTTATAAGAAGTTGAAAAAGTTGTTTAAATTTGAGGATAATTACTAATTGGCAACAAGCTGAAAAAAATTGATGAAACAACAAAATTTAGTTATTTTAATTTTAGTTCTTTTCCTTTCAAGTTGCGGAATGAAAACAAAAGAAGGACTAACCGAAAATTATGATGAAAACAAAAACGGAATAATTGAATTAAAGAATTTTTATAATAACACTGTTCCTAAAGATTTTATAGTTAGAATAAGATATAATTCATCTGACAATATTGACTTATTTGTTTATCAACCAACTGAAAATTCAGAGAAACATGAATTGCTTTTTCAACAATGGAATTTAGACATTGATGATTATGTTCCTGAAAACCCAAGAAGTGATTATGATAAAAAGTATCACGGAATAACTAATTCATTTGAAGAAGTAAAAGAAAAATTAAATTGGACTAATGAAACATTTGCCAAAATCTACGATAAACTTGATGATGTTAATTGCATGGGCATTACAAACGGAAATCCGACTGAAATAGAATATGGTTTTAAAGGAATGGGTATGTTCAGTTATTTAATTTTTGACGAAAACTTAAACTCTGAATTACAAGAAAAACATTCTGACGATTGCACTCAAATGTTTTATAAGGAAAATGTTGTTCTAAGTTATGGAAGTGGAGCAATTGGAAGTTTATGTACACCTGAATTTAAACGGAATGAATAAAAGCTAGTAGCCAACAATGTTCAACCCCTGCTCCCCTCAATCTTCATTCATCGCTCATATTCTAAAAATAGCAATTCTTCAATAACAAAACGACAGCTGATTTTTATGAGAAGTTTATAAAGTTGTATAAATTTGAGGATATTTATTAGTTGGCGGCAATTTAAATAACATTGCACATGGAAGAAGAAAAAATACTTGAAAATATAACAAAGTCAATTTCTGAAAAACTTAAAGTTCCAATTATACTTACTTATGTTTGTGTACTAATAATACATAATTGGGATATTCTTTTTTTTCTTTTTTTTGAATCTGCACCAGCATCTGGAAAAATTCAGTTCATTAAAGACACTTATGGCAAATCTTACTATGAACGAATTTTTGAAAGTTTAATTATTGCTATTATCTTAATTGTGCTATTTACAATTTTGAATACTGGAATAAATTTTTGTATGAAATGGTTTTATAGAAAAGATAAGGAAATATTGTCTGAAATTGAAAGTCATGAACAAATCAGAGTTTTAAGTGCGCAACTATCTAAAGCTTTTGAAGAAATAAAAAACTTAAACTCTCAAATTAATAATTTAAAAACTATAAATGAAAATTTAAATTCAAAAAATTTAGATTTAAAAGTTTCTGATATATCTGAAAAAGACTATGATAGTTTGCTTAATGTCATAAATACAAAAGTTAATAAAGAAAAATTACTTTATAGCCTGAAAGAATTAATTGAAAAGTTTAAAGAAAAACCAAAGGAAAATAGAATTATTATAAATAAAACTTCAACTTACGAAGCAGAAATGAGTGAACTTACAACTATGTTAATAGATAGAAATCTTATAAAAATAGTGAGATATTCTTCTTCGGATGGAAGATCATCTTATGAAGGATATGAATTAGGAGCCTCATTTAAAGATTTTTTAAAAAAACAAATATAAACTACCTCTAATCGCAGTTTGCAACAAATGACAGGCTTGTGCTTGTTGTTTTGTTCTTCGTGGAAAATAAGCTGGTTACTACTACTCTATCTTTCTAAGAAATTTTGTAGTTTTGTTTTGGTCAGTGATTGTAGCAACAACTGATGCAAGCTGTATATTTTAGTTGTGATGATAAAAAAAACGAAATGTTAAGAACAAGAAATATATTTATCGACACCGAAGTTTTTGTTTCAAATAACTTTTTTCAAAATAGAAACTTACAAAGACTAGCTGAATTTGGAAATTTAGAAACTGTTAATCTTTATCTAACAGAAATTACAAAAAATGAAATACAAAGTAATATTAAAGAACACTTATTAAATGCTCAACACGAAATAAATAACTTTAAAAAACTAATTTCTAATAAAGGAAAAATATTAAAAAATTTAGAAAATTTCAAACCTTACATTGACTTACCAAAGCTCGAAATAAACTTGAATTTTGACAACATATCAATTGAATTAGATAAATTTATTATAGACGGAAAAGTAAGCTTTATACCATATGAACTTGCAGATTTAAAAAATGTAGTAAATAGTTATTTTAATCAAACTCCTCCTTTTAGTCTTGGAAAAAAGAAATATGAATTCCCCGACGCAATTGTATTGTCTGCAATCGAAAATTGGTGTAAAAAAAATAATCAGAAAATTTATGCTATAAGTAATGATCCTGATTTTAACGGCTACGTTTCTACTGAAATAATAATAATTCCTAACATAAAAATAATGCTTGATATAATTAATAAACAATATCAAAGCGATGAGATTGATTGGATTACAAAAGTTTACGAATTAAATGAAGAAGAAATAATTGAAAAAATTAAAACTGCTTTTATAGAAAAAATTGAAGATGAAATAGGTTTTGACATTGACATATCTGATCTAACTGTAGAAAATATAATTCTTTACGACGCTTCTCTGGTTCAAGGTAGGTCACCATCAGGTGAGTATTTTTTTCAATTAGATTATGATATATCTTTTAATGCTCAATGCACATATAATGACTATACTTATAGTAGTTATGACAAAGAGGACGATAAATATTATTTTACCGAACGAGTTACTAGACATTTAAGTATGGAAACAACACAAACCGCTGAAATCTCAATCGAAGCGTATTTCGAAGACGGAGAAAAAGCTGAAAATGCAGATGCTTCAATAAATTGCACATATACGAGTATTCCAAATGAAGACAAAATAACTGACAAATTAGAAGGATATTTATTCCCAAATTAAATCACAACGGCTAATAGCCTTAACCGTTGCACAACCACCTCCAACAACTAAATTTTAAAAAAAACATAAAAAACAACCTCGTTTATTGCGAAGTTTCGGGATTCTAAGCGTGGTTTAATTTTGGGTTGATGTTGTTTAAAAAAAGAGGTATAAAAACGTTTGTTTTTGCCCCAAAAAAGTGACTTTAAAAAAGTGTTTCCCCTCCACCATCACTCCAACATTACCACACTCCTTCAAGTAAAACCAAAACAATTACCGCGTACTACCAGCAGTTGATTTAAACTCATAGGTGAGCATCATTTCTTTGGCTTTTGCATTTTGGTTAATGGCAAAAAGCGATTGTGCATAACGATAATAATACACCGGTTCCAGATCGGTAGTCATTTCAAACAATTTGGTGTACCACTGTGCGGCTTTGACTAAATCATTTTTGAAAAAACGGCTGTCGGCTACTTTTTTCAACATTTCTGTGTTGAAATAACCTTTTTCCAATACGCCTTCGTAGGTTTTTAAAATGTCCACATACACGTATTCCGGTTTGATGCGTTCCGGTTTTTCGGATACTTCAGCAACTTCGGGTTTGATTGTTCCGCCAACGGGGAGATCACTTACTGTGAGTGCTACATCCGCCTTTTTTTCTACCAAGTTTGAAGCCAATAAACTTCCTTCTAAAGGTTTTATTTTGGGTTTCACTTTTTTGTACACGGCCTTCACAGTACGCGTGTTGTTTTCACCCATCGGATAGGTATTCACTAAGTTTAAATTAGACACTTTATAACGCGTTTCGTATCCTCCAAAACGACAATTTACTTTTTCAATCACCAAGTAATACTCAACTGCATATTCATCTGAATTTACATTTTCTACTATAATTTCAAAATTACGATTTTCATAATTTTGCACCCTAAATTGTCCCCAACAGCTATTCACTTCACAAAAAAACATAGAAATGACTAGCAAATTAATAGTAATCCGCCCCATACAACATTATTTACAAATGATGATTCAAAGGTAATCAGACCGTTTGGGCAAATGATTTTATTTCTTTATACGACTACAAAAATCGACAAACTGCACACCCTCTTTCCCCTCAACGAAAAAAAATGCCGTTCATCTAAAAAGTGTTAAAAAATTGTGATGGATTGCTCCTTTTTCTGTATTCTTTCGCGACTATTTTAACTGTTCATAGGTAGCTTTTGCTACTCTTGCTTTTAAGCGTTTTGAGGGTTTAAAGACAATTTTATTTTCTTTGATCAGGCTTTTTCCTCGGACGGTTGGTTCGGGAGAGCCTGTTGCTTTTAAGGTCAATTGAAACGAACCTAAACTGTCGATGCGTACAATCTTGCCGTCGGTTAAGGCTTCACAGATGGCATTTGATAAGGCATTCATTACCCATTTACTTAGACTTTTTTTTAGCACATGCTCTGAAAACAGCAATTCTTCAATAACAAAACAACATCTGATTTTTATGAGAAGTTGAAAAAGTTGCATAAATTTGAAGATATTTACTAGTTACCACACATTTTAAAAAACACCAATACCAAAGACAAAATGAAGAGAATTGCCATTATTATTCTGATTTTTATTAACTCAATGTTGGGTTATGGTCAAGTTGAAAACCGATGGCAACCCGACAGTGTTTACCAAAACAAAAAAGTTAAAACAATTTATGTTTACGAAAATTCACCTAAAGACTTATCAGAGATTGTTGAGCTTGATAGAAACGGTAAAAAAATACGAATTCAAAAATATAGTGCATCATATAATAAAAGAACAAGGAAGTCAAAATCAATTGATAGAGTGACAACCTATATTTATGGTGAACTTGGTAAAGTTACTCATAAAATAGACACTATAATTTACCATCATAACAGTTCAGTAAGAACAGAAAAAACATTTTTTTATTATGAAAATGACTTGTTGATTTCGTCAAAGTACTTTAAAGGGAATTTTGAAAATCCAAGTAGTGAAACAATCTATTCTCTTTATCCCTTTACATCGACAACTAAAATTAAGATAGACAACGTAATCACATATAGAAAGACAAAGGAATATGAAAGAGATTTTTATGTAAAAAGGTTTTACGGATATGTTTTGGAAGCAAAATTGAAAAAAGAACAAATTACAATTAATGGAATAACTGAAACTTATTCATATTCAGATGAAACCGATAGACAAAGATTTGATGAAGAAGAAATAATCAAAAATACATTTAATGGATATGGACAACTTTTAACATCTGAAATTAAAAGTGTATTTAGAAATGACAGAACAAGTGAATACAATCTGACCTACAATTATGAAAATAACGGACTTTTAAAAAGTATTAGAGGATATGTACCACTTTACTATAAATATGAATACTTCGAATAAAAAAACGTGTGGTAACAGCCGTAACCGTTGCTCACCCCCCTCCAACAACTAAATTTTCAAAAAAATCATAAAAAAACAACCTCGTCTAGTGCTTTCTAAGCGAGGTTTATTTTTGGGATGAAGTTACTGTTTCTAAAAACCCATGCTCCCTTATGACTTCTTTAATAGCACATGCCCTGAAAACAGCAATTCTTTAATAACAAAACAACATCTGATTTTTATGAGAAGTTGAAAAAGTTGTTTAAATTTGAGGATATTTACTAGTTGGCAACTATACTAAAACGACGTAAAGTAAGTATATCCTTTTTCCTTTAATAATTTTCATACAGGATTAACAAATGAAAATACAAGAAAACAATATTGATTCGGGAGTTATTTTCTCCTATACTCCAGAAAACGCAGATTATTTAGGAACAGAATTAAAACTTTTCTCAAATGATGATTCAAAAAATAATGAAATCGGTTTTCTCAAAAGTGTTCTTGTAACTTTAATTGAATACAATCCTGAAAAAGAAATCGCAGTTTATATTGGAAATGATGTAATATTTGTAGATTGTGGTGAAAATTTCAATAATGTTTATTGTCCGAAATGTTCAACAGAAATTACTGAAGATTGGCAAGACTTCATGGGAAAAGCAAGTGAAAACAATTTTAAAGATTTAGAAATCAAAACTAAATGTTGTGATTTTAAAACTGATTTGAATTCATTAAATTATGATGAAAAGTGTGGTTTTTCGAAAGTAGTTTTCACAATTAATAGTTATGACCCGAATTCTATAAGTAAATTAATTGATGCTATTTGGAAAAAACATAATCTTCAACTTATACCAATATTAGCTAAATATTAAGTACAGTTGCTAACAGCGGGGTTGCTTGACAGGTAAGTGCTTCGAAAACCCCTGCTCCCCTATGACTTCTTTAATAGCACATGCTTTGAAAACAGTAATTCTTCAATAACAAAACAACATCTGATTATTATGAGAAGTTGAAAAAGTTGCATAAATTTGATGATATTTACTAGTCAACACACATTTGAGCAAAAAATATTTCATACACTTGATTTTTATATTGAATTTATTCTCTTCTTTTGCCCAAAACAGAATAGAATTAATTCTCAATGATTGTAGTCAAGAAAATGGATTTACAATGTTTCCGTTAGTCATAGCTAGCCCAAATGTATTGACAGAACATAAAACCAAGGATACTGGAAAATATTTTGATAATAGTAAAATGATTATACTTAATTATTCTGACACTCTGAGAATTGAGTATAGAAATATTTATGGACAAATTATCGACACAACGTTTACAAACGCAAAAGTCTTAAGGATAGTAAAGTTATGCGTTAACAAATTCATTGATTATGAAAAAAAATCTTTAATAAATGAATCAATCCAAAAAAATAAAGTTTGGACCTTAAATACAATTTGGGGTGATTACAATTTTGAATCAGATAAACTAGTTTTAAAGCCTAATAATGGATTTTTAAAGTTTGAATATTACAAAAACGGAAAAAGAATAAATCGTGGAAAAATAAAAATTACGAAATACATTATAGACAAAATAGCATTATTTGAGCGTAAACTTTATTTAATGCAAAATGCTGATAAAGGTTGTACATTTGGTATAAGTTATAAGCTTAATAATGGTATTGATGAAATCAATTTTCAAGACAATAGTTGTTATGGTTTTAATAATGAACAGCTACTAATTGAATTAAAAATTTTAAATTAAATAAACGTGTGTTAATCACTATTTTGCCTAATACTGGCTAATTGATTAATTTTAAACATTTTACAACAATAAACTAAAGGCTAAACTGACAGTAACGGGCTCCAAACCCAGGACTATGTAAAGTAGCATACGTCAGCAAACAATTTACCCAACTCCTCATCATTAACATGTCAACAGCTATTTTAACTGTTCATAGGTAGCTTTTGCTACTCTCGCTTTTAAGCGTTTTGAGGGTTTAAAGACAATTTTATTTTCTTTGATCAGGCTTTTTCCACGGACGGTTGGTTCGGGTGAGCCTGTTGCTTTTAAGGTCAATTGAAACGTACCTAAACTGTCGATGCGTACAATCTTGCCGTCGGTTAAGGCTTCACTGATGGCATTTGATAAGGCATACATTACCCCAAAACAGTCCGCTTCGGTTAAGGAAGAGGCAGCACAGATTTTTTGAGCCAACGATTCCAAGGTTTCTTCGCCTTGGTTCACCGCACAAGGATAATAGTTAACTTCCGGAGGTTGCACTAAATTGTTTCGCTTGGCAACCATTTTAAATTGTATCGGCATTGTTTTTAGTGGGTTAAGCGTTATTATTCAAGTATAAAAGACGAAAATACAAAATATTCTTTTTCCTATTGTCATTTTCTATACAGAAAATAGAATAAAGATGTACAGAAAATAACCAATTGCTGTATAGAAATTTAATGATTGTTGTACAGAAATGGTATACTTCATCAGCATGATGTATAAAAATCATCCGCATAAAGTTAAAAAATGAGCAGTAGCAACATAAAAGGAAGTACTACTCACCTACTTTTTACCTGCATTATGATTATCGCTTTTCGTTTTTTAGCTTTGCACCATGACGCAGCCTTCTCACTTTATTCCGTTTCAACACGATGTATCCGCTATTACCTTACCGGAAAAATTCACCTTTCCGTTTTATTACGAACCACATGAACTGAGTAAAATAGCCGCTTCTGAATTGCAAGACTACTTGAACACGCAAACCGATTGGGAACACAATTTCGGATTAAAAGAAGGTCAGCAAGGGTTAGTCATCGGAAAAATGTTTGGCGTATTGGTCGTGCAAAAACCTACCGGAGAAGTGGGTTATCTTGCGGCATTTTCAGGAAAGTTAGCCGATAGCAACGAACACCGTCATTTTGTGCCGCCTGTGTTTGATATGCTCCAACAAGACGGCTTTTTTAAACAAGAAGAAAAAATCCTGAATGCCTTCAACCGCGATATTGAAGCCTTAGAAAACGATGCGGAATACCTTGCTTGTCAACAAGCTTTGGCCACTACCCTTTTGCAAGCCGAACACGACAAAGCCGAAAAGAAAGAACAAAGCCGCCTGAATAAAATCCGTCGGGATGCCTTGCGGGTGAAAGCGGAACAGGAACTAGCCTTTGACGACTACAAAGCCCTGCAAAAAAGCTTGAGCAAAGAAAGCCAGCAGGAAAGCATACAGTGGAAGCAAATGAACCATTATTGGAAAACGGAAATCGAGAAAGCTCAACAAAAAGTAGCGGTTTTTGAAGCCCGTTTGCAACAGTTGAAAGACGAACGCAAAGCCAAATCGGCGGCGTTGCAACAAAAATTGTTTCAGCAGTATGCGTTTTTGAATCCGTTGGGAGAAACGAAGAGTTTAGGAGCCATTTTTGAAGACAATCCACCGGCGAGTGCGGGTGAATGTGCGGCACCAAAATTGTTGCAGTATGCCTATTTACACCACTTGCAACCCATTGCTTTGGCTGAATTTTGGTGGGGACAATCGCCAAAGTCGGAAATACGGAAACACGGGCATTTTTATCCGGCTTGCACGGGCAAATGCAAACCCATTTTGGCCCACATGTTGGTAGGGTTGAACGTGGACGACAATCCGTTGTTGCAGAATCCGGCGGAAGACAAGGAGTTGACGTTTTTATATGACGACGCCTATTTATCGGTGGTGCATAAACCGGCCGAGTTTTTATCGGTGCCCGGCAAAGCGATACAGGATTCGGTGTATTGGCGTTACAAAGAAAAATTTCCCGATGCCACCGGCCCGTTGATTGTGCATCGGTTAGACATGTCCACCTCCGGGATTTTGTTGCTGGCAAAAAGCACGGAAATCTATTTGCAGTTGCAGGCCCAATTCATGAAACGCACGGTGCAAAAACGCTATGTAGCCTTATTGAACGGCATAATTGAACACGACCGTGGCGAGATCAATTTACCCTTACGCGTAGATTTGGACAACCGCCCGAACCAGTTGGTCTGTTACCAATACGGCAAACCCGCCAAAACGCAATGGGAAGTGCTGGAACGCCGTGAGCATACCACCTTGGTACACTTCTACCCCATCACGGGCCGCACGCACCAATTGCGGGTACACGCCGCTCACCCCGAAGGCCTCAACGCCCCGATTGTAGGCGATGATTTATATGGCACCAAAGCCGACCGCCTCTATTTGCATGCGGAACGCTTACGGTTTTGGCATCCGGTTTTGGGGAAAGAGATGGAGGTGGTGGATAGGGTTGGGTTTTAGGTTTTATTAGGAAAAGCTTGAATAGTAGTTGAAAAAGTTAAAAAAGTTATATATATTTGAAGATGTTTGCTAGTTGGGGGCAATTTTTCTGAAAAACATAAAAATTTAATTATGCACTTTTTTTATCTAGACGAAAGTGGCTGTAATGGTCGAGATTTGATAAATGTAGAACAACCTATATTTGTAATAGGAGGAATTGTTTTAAGAGATGAAGGCTGGAACAAAACTCACTCAGATTTTCTGATAATAATTCAAAATTACTTCAGAGGAAATATTCCTAATAATTTTGAATTTCATACACAAGATTTATTTTCTCCTAATGGAAGTGGACATTTTGAAGGACATGATAGAGCCAGAAGAAATACATTAATACACTCATTACTGGATTTAATTACTGTTAGAAAACATCATTTTCTTCATTTTGCAATTGATAAGAAAAAATTAAATGAATATGATACATCTCTAGTTTTAAATAATGAACATTTAGATTTGAAAGTTCCTTACTTGGTAGCATATGATTATTATATTTCAATATGTGAAAGTTACACGAGAAATTCACTTGGTAAAAGTGCTCGAGCATTAATAATACTTGATGAAAAAGATATTTTCAGTGATGAGATAGAGAATATAACTAGATATCGAAGATTCGAAACTGTGCCTGCAAAAAAAGTAAAATGGATTAGTGAATTTAGTTACGCAGTAGATTCCAAAAAAAATACGATGATACAATTGTCAGATCTATTATTGTTTCTTACAAAAAAATATTTAGAAATAGAAAATGGATATAGAGATAATTATTCTTCTCAAGTAAAAGATACATTTAGAGAATTTTATCGCAAAGTTCACAGTCGAACCATTTCTAAAAGTTTAGTTCTCGAGGGAAAAAAAAGTTCTAGCACATATGATGCTTTTTTAACTAATATTTTCAGCAAACCATCATCACGTTGGAATTCTAAAAAATATTGATTTTTAATTATAAATTAATTATCTTTGTATTTCAGCGATTGGTGGAACCGGTAGACACGGCATACTGTCAATATGCTGCCAGAAATGGCGTGCGGGTTCGAATCCCGCATTGAATATTATTTCCTCAATATATATTGAAGCGGAGTTTAAACTTCGCTTCACTTTTTTTAAAATTAATCAAAACTGCCCATAACACCGGTTTTTACTTATTGCTTGGCTTGCGTTTGATATTTTGTTCTTCGTGTAAAATAATCTGGTGGCTACAACTCTAACTTTCTAAGAAAAGTTGTAGTTTTGTTTTGGACAGTCATTGCAGCAGTAACTAGTGCAAGCCACATACGTTAGTTGCAAGCATATTTCAATATATAAAAAAATACATGTGATAAAAGAACTAAATAAGTTCAAAATCCTACAAATTACGAGTATATTGCTAAAATTAGCAGAAATAATAAATGATAGAGAGAGAAACATTATTCATCAGTCATGCAACTCCAGAGGACAATGAATTTTCAATTTGGATTGCGTCCAGATTAGAAATGATGGGTTATAAAGTTTGGCTAGATAAGGAAGGACTTTTAGGAGGTGAAAGATTTTGGCCGACAATTCAGAAAGCAATTCAATCATCTGCTAAGGTATTATTTGTTTATTCAAAAAATATAGTAACAAAAGAGGGAATTTTAAAAGCAGGAATTGAAAATGAACTTGAATTTGCTAAGAGCATAGCAAGTGAATACAAATTAGTTGATTTCATCATTCCTTTACACATCGATTTTTCACCTTATAACCTTGTCATAGGATTACCTAATTTAAATCAGATTTCATTTGAAAAAAATTGGGCAGAAGGTCTTAAAATCTTGAAAAAGAAACTAGAAAAAGATAATGTCCCACAAACTTTTAGTAATGAAGATTCAATAATGTCTGAATGGTATGAAAATGAATACATTTCAAACTGTTCAATCGTATCAACAAATGAATTATTTTATACATCGTGGTGGACAATAGATGAAATACCTGATAAATTCTATATGTATCAGTTTACAAACTTAGAGCAAGCTAGAAAGGTAAGAGATGCAAATCCAGATATTCCAACAAGCTTGTTATCAAATATTTTATCAACATTTGATAACAATATTAATTTAATAGTAAACCGAGAAAATGAAGCTATAGAAATAAAACCTCAAAAAATTTATACTTATACCCTGAATGAATTACTATTTGGATTTATTTCGGAAGAATTCCCAAAACATAGAGATATTGAAAATCATTTTAAAAGACTACTGTACAAAGTTGTAACTGACTATTTTTGGCATAAAGGATTACGTAGGTATGAAATGTCAAACAAAAAATCAGCATTTTATTTACCAAAATACAATAATTTAGAGAAAATATCTTTCACTTATCCTTACAGTAAAAGGAAGAAATTGAAATCAATTGTTGGTAAATTTGAGAATATTGGTTCATGGCATTATGCGATCTCTTTACAAACAATTACCTTTCCATTTATTGGCTTTTCTTTAAAGTCACATATTATTTTTACTCATGATGGTTTTAAAATCATTAAAGATGAAAAAAAACAACATTCATATAGGAGAAAAAAGGGAAAAAGATTTTTTAACGAAGAATGGAGAGATTTACAACTTGCATTTATTCAAAGACTAAAAACGCAAGATGAAATAAAAATTAAAATTTCAAATGATGGTGAAGAATTAAGGATGAAAGAATGGCCAGAAATGTTTTGGAGCGAAGTCGGTTACATAGACCCCAGTAGTAAAATGGATTTAGATAAAATTGAGGATTATCAAGATAATGAACTAGAAGAAAATGATTGAACCATCACTAAAATATATCTCTGAACCTCTTCTTACTTTTGGCAATGGACAAACTGCTATCGATCCTAGAGATGGATTGATGCTTTTTGGACCATTTGATCAAATGAAAGTAAAAGGAGTTAAAAACATTGGAGTAATTGGTCCGCAAAGCTTACGGCTTAAAATGATTAGATATTTAAACAAGATTCATTCACCAATTACAAATTCGGACAGAAATATTGCTAGACCAAACTTTCCTGGAATTGAAGCAGTATTTGGAATATCAATAAATTTTGAAAATATAATTCAATTAGATGTTGAAGATAATAAAATCTCTGAATATGAAAAATATGTAGATTCTCATCAAAGAGTTCACAACTGGGTAAATCTTTATGTTGAAAAGTTAACTAAATATGCAAAAGAACAAGAAATGCCAGTTGATGTATGGTTTATTGTAATACCTGAAATAATATTCAAGTTTGGTAGACCAAACTCGAGGATACCTAAATCAGATGAAAACATTAAAATTGGTTTAAAAAAACAAGACAGAAATTCAAATCAATTTGATATGTTCTTTCAAGAAGAAAATGATTTGTTAAGGGAAGCATATGAATTTGAGGTTAATTTCCATAATCAATTAAAAGCAAAAGTACTTTCCGACAGAATTGTAACGCAAATAATTCGGGAAAGCAAAATTGCATATGAAGATTTTATGGATGAAAAGCAGATTGAACAAGAAAGGAAATTTGATAGTTCTAAAGCTTGGAATATATCCAATACTCTTTATTATAAACTTGGCGGATTGCCATGGAAACTTGGTGATGTTAGAGAAGGTGTATGTTATTTGGGTTTAGTTTATAAAAAAACGGAATCAGATTCAAAAAATAAAAACGCTTGTTGTGCTGCTCAAATGTTTTTAGATTCAGGCGATGGTATGGTGTTTCGCGGCAATGTCGGTCCGTGGTGGAATCCAACAACAGGAGAATTCCATCTTTCAGAACAAGATGCTTTTGAAATTGTTTCCCAATCTTTGGAAGCTTACTACTCTAGGTTTAATAATTATCCTGATGAAATATTTATTCATGCAAAAACATTTTTTGATGATAATGAATGGTCAGGTTTTGAAAATGCAGTTTTAGGCAAATCAAAAATTATAGGAATCAGAATTAGAGAAGATAATAATTTTAAACTTTACAGATATTCACAATATTGTGTTCCAAGAGGTACATTATTAAAGTATGATTCGTCAAAAGCATTTCTTTGGACAAAAGGTTTTATACCTCGATTTAAAACACAAATGGGACTTGAAACACCAAATCCAATAAACGTGACAATAACCCGAGGAAATGCTGATATAGAAATTGTCTGCAAAGATATTTTAGGCCTTTCGAAACTAAATTATAATGCTTGTATATATGGAGATGGAGTTCCTGTTACTTTGAAATTTGCTGATTCTATCGGAGAAATTCTTACAGCAGGAAAAGATATTAAAACTGCTGTTCTTCCATTTAAACACTACATTTAGTAATTAACGCCAGCCCAGCCACCAGCTCTCCTAAGTCTTCTTTGATAGCACATGCTCTGCGAATCCCAGCTCTCCTAAGTCTTCTTTGATAGCACATGCTCTGTGAATATTATTTTTAAAACACCAATACAGCTTTTAATTTTTGTGAGCAATTGAAAAAGTTGTGTAGATTTGGTTGTATTTATAGTTAACATAGATTTGAGATGAACAATATAAGAATTGAACTGATTTTTATCTTATTGATTTTAACAAGCTATACTTCTGTTCAAAGTTTGTCAAAAATCAAGCAATTAGAATAGCGGAAAAATATGTAATTGAACAAGGCTACTCTGATAAAATAATTGACTTGAAAAAGACAAAAATTGATTCTGAGATTCTTGACCAATATCAAACATCTGAAGAAATAGCTAAATTAAGACACAATCTATTGAATTCAAAAGCTGTATATTCAAAAAAAACTGAAAACGGTTGGATTATTGGATTTAAATATAAAAACGAAAAATTCAATGAAATTCGAAACGGAATAAGATTCGGAAAAGGTGTTTTGATTTCTGAAAATGGAAAAAAGATTAAGATGTTTCACGAAAATATTGGATTTAAATAAAAAGATATACCAACTCCTTCCCCATCTGTTCTAGGTCTTCTATGATAGCATCTACTCCACAAATATCATTTTTCAATCCACAAAACAGCATTAAATTTTTGTGAGCAATTGAAAAAGTGGTGTAGATTTGGGGTTGTTTGCCAGTTAAAAGCAATTATGAAAAAAACCATGAAATTTATATTTGCAATCGGGCTAATCATAGTACTGAATAGCTATTCGTTCGGACAAGATACATTACGTTTAGAGAGGAAGCCGGTAGTCATATTGAAAAGTTGGTATCCGGAGTTCAAAGAATTTCCAATTCTCAAAGTTGGCGAGACCAAAATTTTGTTTACAATAATTCCCGAATTTGAGAAGCTATCTATTAGACACAATGATATTAACTTGGGAGTGAACGATAGTCTGGTGAAAATTAAAGAAACTGATAAAACAAATCAATATTTAATTACTATTGAGGAAACCAAATCAAGCTTTGTTGAATTTGAAATTTGGTTTGACATAGGAACTTTGACTATTCTTCTCAAGAAAGATCAAAAATGGACGGATATTAGAAATATCTATCCTTTCAAAGAAAATCGTGTGATGCTTCAAAAGGTAAAACTAAAGATAGAGCATTAACTGTAAACTGCACTCCTATGACTTCTTTGATAGCAGTTATAGAGATTATTAGGAAAAGCTTGAATAGTAGTTGAAAAAGTTTAAAAAGTTACATAGATTTGAAGGTATTTACTGGTTATGAGTAATGCCTCACGAAAACGAGAAAATGAGTAGAAGAAACAAACAAAATTCCTTAACAAAAAGAAAAAAAAATGAACCAAAAAAGTTAATTTATATTTTCTTGATTGGTTTAATTGCAATGTTTTCATTTGTTTATTCGTTGAGAGAATATAATAACTTTACAATTATTAGCTTTAAAATTTTGGTTTTTATATTTCTACTATCAGGTATTATAATTTCAAGTATATTTTATCTTTCAAGAGAAAAAGAAAGCGAGAAAAATATAAAATTATATGATTATTTCGCATTAAAAACAATCACTTATGGTTCTATTTTTTGTTCAATTTTTTTTCTCACAAATAAATATTTATCAACTGAAAAAGAATATTTAGTTAAGTCAATAATATTAGAAAAGCATAAGGAATATAGAAATTCGCCGAATTATATCATCACAGAAATAAAAGGAACAGAAAGAGAAATTAACATTCATAATTATAGTTTTGAAGAACTATCAGAATTTAACAATATAGAAATTAAAATGAAAAAAGGTTTTTGGGGTTTTCAAATTATTACAGAAATAAAATTGACAAAATAGAATTGAAACAAGCACTACCCCCACTCTCCTAAGACTTCTTTGATAGCAACTGCTCTGCGAAGTCAGTCCCGATAGCTATCGGGATTCGCAGAGCATGTGCTAACTTTGGAAAAGAAAGACATTCAAATAGAAACGTGTAAACTTCGGATAACGGGGGTTGGTTTAAAAGTTATATTTCAGGATTGGTGATAGAGTTTCATACTACAGTATCTTTTTTATAAATTATTAATGCAACACTATTGCATTTACAAAGAGGATTATTAGTTTTGCAACATTGTTGCGTTAAGCTAAAAAGATAAAAATATTACCACAACGATTTATCGGTATTACAAACTACACAATTAAAACTATTAAAGTTAACTTGGCCGTTCAAACAAATTCAAAACAGAAATATTGTTAAGCATGGAAAATTATAAGCGTAGAGAATTTATAAGAATGAGCTTGCTAACCTTTGCCGGAATTTCATTAGGAATAAACAGTATTTCAGCAAAAGCTCTAAAAGCAAATGCATATAATGGATACTTAGGAACTAATCCTAAATTAAATTGGGATGCCTTTCTTTCTCAAATTACCTCATTGGCAAAAGTTCAAAATACCAATTTATGGAAGGAAGTTGAATATATGGAGGCGGTAAAAAAATTATTACTTCAATGCAATTTTCCTGAATTTGAAAATGTAAAATTGGCCTTTGACAATTATAAAAATAGTAGACCTGATCTGTTTGAACATACTTTGCTGCATACCGAAATTGATTTTCAAGTTTCGTTATTTCAATTTGAAAAAGGAGAATACATCGCTCATCACGACCATCCAAAAATGTGTGGAGTAATTAATGTGATAAGTGGAGAAATGGATATAAAAAATTATTCTTTTGAAAAAAACGAAGGCGAAGAAGTGAAATACAAAAACGGAGATACTACCTATTTTATGCAGCCTTGTATTTTGAAAAAAGAAAAAAGTGAATTGCTGAAAGCAGGTGAGGTAAGTATTCTTACTTCTACCGATAGTAATATTCATGAAGTAATGCCCAATAGTTTTGCTCAATTAGTGGATATTTTTACGCCTGCCTACAATACAGAAAACGAAAATGCAACCAAGTGGTTTTCACTAAAAGAGCATAATTATTTAGGAGAAACGGATAAAGTATTAATGGAATATTTTGTTCGCTAATTGTGATAATATTATCTTTTAAAATAAACCCAGCTCTCCTAAGTCTTCTTTGATAGCACATGCTCTGCGAATATCATTTTTAAAACACCAAAACAGCTTTTGATTTTTGTGAGAAGTTGAAAAGTTGTTTAGATTTGGGGTTGTTTGCCAGTTAAAAGCAATTATGAAAAAAACCATGAAATTTATATTTGCATTCGGGCTAATTACTTTACTAAATAGCTATTCGTTCGGACAAGATACATTACGTTTAGAAAGGAAGCCGGTAGTCATATTGAAAAGTTGGTATCCGGAGTTCAAAGAATTTCCAATTCTCAAAGTTGGCAAAACCAAAATTCTGTTTACAATAATTCCCGAATTTGAGAAGCTATCTATTAGACATAATGATATTAACTTGGGAGTGAACGATAGTCTGGTGAAAATTAAAGAAACTGAAAAAACAAATCAATATTTAATTACTATTGAGGAAACCAAATCAAGCTTTGTTGAATTTGAAATTTGGTTTGACATCGGAACTTTGACTATTCTTCTCAAGAAAGATCAAAAATGGACGGATATTAGAAATATCTATCCTTTCAAAGAAAATCGTGTGATGCTTCAAAAGGTAAAACTAAAGATAGAGCATTAACTGTCAACTGCACTCCTAAGTCTTCTTTGATAGCAGTTATAGAGATTATTAGGAAAAGCTTGAATAGTAGTTGAAAAAGTTAAAAAAGTTATATAGATTTGAAGGTATTTACTAGTTAGGCGACATGTACCCAAAAATAAACAAAATATGAGTTTATTAATATTAGAAATTCTTGCTTATTCCAAACTGAATTTAACCGAACTATATATCATAAGAGAATGTGGAACCAGTTTTGAAGAACAACAATTTGACATTTCACCAAAAGATTTTTTAAGATTTGCAAAAGAAGATTTAAAAGAAAATAATGAGCGTGGTTATATAAATAGCTTAACAAACTCAAAGCGAGCAATCGATTGCCAAATTGATGAAACATTTGAAATATTAATAAATTCTTCAGATAATTTTAATCCAATAGTAAAAATTTTTCTCAATTATTTTGACTTTGAAGCTGATATACCTACAAAACTCCAAATAATAAATGCTTTAAACCTTGCACCCAGCTTAATAATTTCAAAATTTAGAACATTACGAAATAAATTAGAACATTATTATCAAAAACCAAGCATAGCAGAAGTCAAAGAAGCTTTAGATGTAGCTGACCTTTTTATACGCTCGGTATCAGGGAAATTTAATTCGGTGTGGTATGAATTTAAAATAACCGATGGTAAAGATAAGTTCGAAATAATTTTTGAGTTTAATTCTACTGAAAGAAATTTCAAAATAAAACTATTGAAAAGAGAAGAAATTGTAAAAGAATTTTATATAGACTCTAATCAAGTTGAATTTTGGATATTATTACGATTGATGCTATCTATAGATGATGAGATAGAAATTCAAGAAACATTTAAGATACTTCTAAAGCAAATTGAACATCCAATTCCGTCAGATAAAGTAAATATTTGGCTTTCTGATTAACACGTCGCCCCAGCTCTCCTAAGACTTCTTTGATAGCACATGCTCTGCGAATATGATTTTTAAATCACCAAAACAGCTTTTGATTTTTGTGAGAAGTTGAAAAAGTTGTGTAGATTTGGGGTATTTAATAATTGATTAAAAGAAAAATGAGTTTTATAAATAGAATATTTGGTAAGAAAGAGGAACCAATCAAAAGTTACAGTGACTTTTGGAATTGGTTTCAAAATAATGAAAGGAATTTTTTTAATGTGGTTAAAAACCACAAGAACATTGAAAAGGGTTTCTTTGACAAACTTTCACCAAAACTTGCTGAACTAAAAGAGGGTTATTTTTTTCTGACGGGTATGTACGACGACAATACTGCTGAATTGGTGTTAACAGCAGACGGCAACCCGAAAAACATTGTTTTTATAGAAGAACTTGTTGAGCAAGCACCTACAATCAATGGTTGGAAATTTACCGCTCTTAAACCTGCTTTAGACATTGAAAATGTTGCAATTGAAATGGCGGGATATAAATTTGACAATGAAAATTTGTTTTTTTATTCTAACGATTATTCGGATTATCCGGATGAAATTGACATTACGGTAATTCACAATGAACAGACAGAAGATAACAAACATGAAATTGGAAATGGAACTTATATTTTCTTAGACAATTATTTGGGCGAACTTGACTTTGTTAATAACATAGATAACTTAAGTATAATCGGCAGACAAGAAGCCAAAAAAGAACTTATTCCAATAGCAAAACTCAAAGATTATTTGACTTGGCGACAAAAAGAATTTATTGAGAAATATGACGGAGTGCGTTATGATACGTGTGATGATGAGCACTCAATATTAGAAGCAGAAATAGAAAGTGGAAACAAGTTAATTGCAGTAATAAATACTCAGCTCCTTGATTGGGACAGCAAGGCATCTCACCCGTGGATTGGCGTAATTACTTTTAAGTATGACGGAAATAACAATAACGGAATGCCAAACGAAAATGATTATCAAACGTTGAACGAAATTGAAGAAGGAATTTTAAAGAAACTTTTAGACAAAGACGGCTATTTATACATTGGACGACAAACAGCAAACAGTGAACGAGATATTTATTTTGCTTGCAAAGATTTCCGAAAACCTGCAAAAGTATTTTTCAAAACACAACAAGAAAACAACCAATTTGAAATAGAATACGATATTTACAAAGATAAGTATTGGCAATCATTTGAACGATTTAGACCGAACAATTAAACATTTCCCCTACTCTCCTAAGTCTTCATTGATAGCACATGCTCTGCGAATGACATTTTTAAATCAACAATACAGCTTTTGATTTTTTGTGAGAAGTTGAAAAAGTTGTGTAGATTTGATATTGATTACTTTTTTATTGAATCTTATCAAAAATCATGATTAGAATAGAATTTGAAGAACCTATTTCAGAAGTTTGTACTTGTTGTCGTAATGAAACTATTAAGTTAACAAGATTTGTGTATAAAGATGAAGATGCTTTTGCAATTTACTATTTAAAATTCACAAAAGGACATGAAGAAAAAATTGCTACCGGAATTATCAGTATCGGAGATTGGGGGACTGATGATGAGCCAAAAAATAGATTTTCATTTCCTTTTAAACTTTGGACAGACGAAAATAATTATAAAATTGGTTTAATAGATAAAGAGGAATCACCTTGGAAAAATCAGATTCTTGAAAAAATTCTCGACAGAAATGAAGCATTGAAACATCCATGGATAGATGAAGTTTTTCATATTACAGATCATATCGTTCTTGAGGATGAAATAGTCATTGATTATTTTTCGGAATGATGCATCTTTATATAGTCGTCTATTTTAGCATACTACTCTGCGAATAGCAATTTCAATCAGCAAAACAGCTTTTGATTTTTGTGAGCTATTGAAAAAGTTGTGTAGATTTGGGGTTGTTTGCCAGTTAAAAGCAATTATGAAAAAAACCATGAAATTTATATTTGCAATCGGGCTAATCATAGTACTGAATAGCTATTCGTTCGGACAAGATACATTACGTTTAGAAAGGAAGCCGTTAGTCATATTGAAAAGTTGGTATCCGGAGTTCAAAGAATTTCCAATTCTCAAAGTTGGCGAGTCCAAAATTCTGTTTACAATAATTCCCGAATTTGAGAAGCTATCTATTAGACACAATGATATTAACTTGGGAGTGAACGATAGTCTGGTGAAAATTAAAGAAACTGATAAAACAAATCAATATTTAATTACTATTGA